>Ga0214197_1000283_pt1 | contig 18737 bp, 36 predicted proteins | sample TroBogEpilimnion_16_FD_153035 | JGI IMG/M metagenome (GOLD analysis project Ga0214197, IMG submission 153035) | Freshwater microbial communities from Trout Bog Lake, WI - 09SEP2008 epilimnion | ecosystem: Environmental > Aquatic > Freshwater > Lake > Epilimnion/Euphotic zone | place: Trout Bog... | reverse complement strand
AACAACATTACTGCAGGACGTAATATCTGGGACAATAAAGACCCTACACGCATTGAATTCCGTGATGGTTCTTCTATGCAGTTGGCTAAGCATTCAATGGAGCCTATTCACTGGATTAAAGACCCAGCTAAAACTTTAACTAATAAACTTGGTTTTGTTCCGCAAATTACTGCCCCTTTAGTTTTAGGTAAAGAATATCTACAGCCAGGTGCTCCTGACTTGCTAGATCAAAGCGTTACTGGTAAACTAGCTGCTGCAGGAAAGAAAGCTTTACCTTTCCAAATACAATCTGTTATGGGTGCTCCTACAGGTGAAGGCACTAAACGTGCTATAGCTGGTACATTAGGCTTCCCTATCTATGGCGGTTCTGCTTCTCAAAAAGCTGAACAACGTATTGAACGTAAAAAAGCTGAAATGGAAAAGCGTAGGAAGTTCTTGCAAGAAGAAGCTGAACGTGCAAAGAAAACTAGAAAAGAATGAAAATACTAATTATCGATCAATCAGGCTGTGGTTGTGGTCTGTCCTTTGCTCTTCGTAGTCAGGACTATGGGCATGATGTTAAGATGTTTATTCGTCATAACAAAGATGGTTCTCGTTCAGAAGTAGGTGATGGTGGTTTAATCAAGCGAGTCAGTAACTGGGAAGACCACATGAACTGGGCTGACCTAATCTTTACTACTGACAACGTATTCTACATCCATGCGCTAGAGCGTTATCGTGACAAAGGTTATCCTATCTTTGGACCATCTATTGATACTAACCGTTGGGAACAAGAGCGTGACCACGGTGAGATGGTTCTAAACAAAGCAGGAATTAAAACTATTCCTTCTATGACGTTTGAGAAGTATGACGAAGCTATTGCTTTCGTTAAAGCTAATCCACGTCGCTTTGTGTCTAAGCCTATCGGGGACGGAGATAAGACTTTATCTTATGTCGCTAAGTCTGCTGCGGATATGATTTACATGTTGAACCGTTGGAAGAAAAAGAATGCCTTAAAAGGTAAGTTCATTCTTCAAGAGTTCCGTCCTGGTATTGAGTTTGGTGTTGGTGGCTGGTTTGGTAAGTGTGGTTTCTCTAAGAACTTCTCTGAGTCATGGGAACACAAGAAGCTTATGGATGGTGAGCTTGGTGTTACTACTGGTGAGATGGGAACTATTGTTCGATACACACAAGACTCTAAGTTAGCTGACCAGATGCTCAAGCCATTAGAAGATATGCTTCATGGTCTTGGATATACAGGTTACATCGATGTTAACTGTATTATTGATGATAAGGGTCAAGCATGGCCTTTAGAGTTTACAATGCGTCCAGGCTGGCCTTTGTTTAACATTCAGTTGAGTCTACACAAAGGCGATCCAGCACAGTGGATGTTGGACATGATTAATGGTGAAGATACTTTAAAGGTATCTAACAAGATCGCTGCTGGTGTTGTGATTACAATTCCTGATTTTCCATACAGTCAAGTAACTAAGAAGGAAAACTCTGGTTATCCTATTTGGGGCTTGGACATGGATGATGCAGTTAATGATGTCCATCTTTGTGAAGTTCAGTGGGGCAAAGGTCCTGCTATGGTAGACGGTAAGTTAAAAGAAAATGAACCAATGTTTGTTACTGCTGGAGACTATGTTTGCACAGTAGTTGGCTTAGGCGATACCATTGAAGATGCTCGTTGCAAAGTCTACAGCACTATTAAAAAGAAGATTGAGATTCCTAACTCTATTGCTTATCGTACAGACATCGGTGAGAAGGTACAGGCTTGTTTAGCTGATCTACAGTCTCATGGCTATGCTGAAGGTGTAGAAGCTGGTGAAGAAGAGGATGACGATTAATGGCTAATCAATTACCTCCAATTCCCCAAGATAAGATTAGCGAGATTCAAAGCTGGCGTGACTGGTTTCGTAACTTAGGAAACTACATTCAATCTGCTCAGTCTGGTGGTAATATCTGGAGTATTGCTCAAGGCGGTACTGGTTCTAACACTGCAGCAGGTGCTCGCAGTAATTTAGGTCTTGGTGATATTGCAGTACAAAATGCTAACAACGTTGCTATTACTGGTGGTACTATTGATTCAGCAGCAATAACTAAAGGAAGTATTAATAATACTCCTATAGGTGCTACTACAGCAAATACTGCTAAGGTTACTGATTTAACTACTACAGGTACGTTAACAGCCAACGGGCAAGCTGCGACAGGTACTCACGTAACGATTGCTAAGTGGCTTCCTATTACCTGTGACGGTGTAACTTATTATCTTCCTTTATATAACTAATGAAAACTTCTTACCACGGTATAGAACAAATTAAAACATTTGAAGGCTTTCGTAGTATGCCTTATGAAGATGGTGTAGGAAAGATTACTGTAGGTTATGGTCATTTAATGATACCTGGTGACGGTTGTGTTGCAGGTAGTCCTATTACTATGGGACAAGCTACAGAGCTTCTTCGTAAAGACTTACATATTGCTGAAGAGGCTGTTAATGGTTGCGGTGTAGAGCTTACTCAAAATGAATTTGACGCTCTTGTATCTTTTACTTACAACTTAGGTGTTAATGCTTTTGAACATTCTACTTTGTTAAAGCTTTTAAAAATGGGTAGAAAGAACGAAGCTGCTGGAGAATTCCCTGCTTGGTGTATGGCAGGTGGTAAACGCAATGAAGGTATTTTAAATCGTAGGTTTGCCGAACAAGATTGTTTTCTTCATAATATTTATAAAGGATAAATTATGCCATTAAAAAAAGGAAGTAGTCAAAAGACTGTATCTAAAAATATCAAAACTGAAATGGCTGCTGGTAAGCCACAAAAGCAAGCTGTAGCTATTGCTTTATCTAAAGCTGGTAAATCTAAAGCCAAAAAAGCTAAAAAGAAATAATATGTTTGATAAATTAAAAACTTGGATAAATGGTGCTTTCAAAAGCAAGACCATGTGGTTTGGTGGCCTTATCTCAGCTTTAGGTGCTCTGTCCGATAACTCTCAATATCTAAAAGAAATCATTAAAGATGACCTTAGTTTTAATACAACTATGATTGTCATTGGTTTAATTATTTCGGTGTTACGCATTGTAACAACTAAACCTTTGGATGAAAAATAATGTTTCCTTTATCGGTAATCGACTATGTCAAAGTGGGATTATGTATACTACTGCTGGGCGGTTCTTGGTATCTTGGCTATCGCTTTGAGCATTTACGATTCACCAAGTTTCAAGATGAGGTTCAACAACAAGCAGCAGTTCAAGAAGCAAAAGTCGAAGCATTAAACAAACAACATCAATTAGTAACAAAAGGAATTCAAGATGAATACGAAGCTAAGCTTGCTGCTGTTCGTAACTATTACAAGTCTACAAGCGTGTGGAACAACCCCAGTAGCAGTAAAGTGTCAGGACTTTCCCCGTCCTCCCAGCTCTCTGATGCTATCTCCGCCTACAACGGACTTGCTCTCAGGTGCACTGAAACCACGCTCCAACTAATTGAACTTCAAAAATGGATTAACGAACAGGTAGGAATAAAATGAAACTAATGAAAGCCCCTAAAAAAGAATTACCACGTGGTGCTAAAGCTCCTCGCAAAGCAATTAAGGTTGCTACTAAACGTGTAAGCACTAAGCCAAAAATGCCTAAGATGCCTAAATAAATTAGAGGTATAAAATGGTTAAGAAAAAAGTTAACTTATCTGTAGGCCGTGGAGAGAAACTACCAGCGTCTAAAGGTGCTCCTACAGCTAAAGCATTTAAGAAGTCTGCTAAGACAGCTAAGAAATAAGTCAAGACGGCACGAGGGTATTCAAGAACCTAGTGATTTTCCGTCTTTCTAACTAGGGCATCAACGAATTGGCAGGCGAGTTTGTAACCCCTCATCTTAACTTTACAATTAGTAAGCTATAACTTTACAATCATTAGTTTTAACTTTACAATAAAAAAGAGGCCCCGAAGGGCCCCAAAGTACACCACTGATAAAACTAAATTATGTCACAAGCCCCAGATACACAGGCTAACTCCTGGGAACCTTCAGTAACGTCTGTGTTCTCCACTAGTTCTGACCACTCTATTGATTTAGGGAAGTTCTCAATTAGATTGTTATACTCCTCTTCAGTAATTTCCTGATAAGGTGCTTGCTTATATGTATGATCTGAGTATGGTAAGAAAGATACTCCAATAATATCGTCAAAGTTCTCATACACCCACGCACCCACCTTCATCCACTCATCCTCTCGAACATAAACAGTGATAGATGGGTTATGTTCGCACCAGTAATTCTTATAAATCAAATACAATTCCAATTGGTCTAACGCTGTCAACTGTGTTCGCATCACAGCGCCTTCCGGTGCTTTGGTTGGGAAGCTAAACACCAGTGTTGCCTCTGGCTTAGTTACATCCGGTTCACAAGGAAAGCCTTTTTGCTGCATAAATATAGCCAATGGGTCGCGTTTATCAGCCCGAACAGTGCGTATATAGTAAGGGCTATAACTAGGGTGAATACCGCTACTAGTCCCCACCAACTGAGACACAGTGCCGCTTGGCTTAACACAAGTGATAGCCGCACTAACGGGAATACCCAATCTTTCAGCCCACTTCTTATTAGTATCAATAGCATGTTGCTTTAACTCCTCTAACAAGGCAGGTGCTTGGAACATATCCCACAAAAGAGGGTTATCCATAATCCCTGTAAGACTAACACCTAAGAGTCGCTCTTCTTCAGCGTTGCGTTTCCAGACTGATCTAAGATACCGGAAGTCAGTGAGAGTGCTTTGAATAGTTCCAATGATTGTAGCGAGTTCAACCTTTCGCTTAATGGTTTCAAGATTATCACTAGGTCTAACCACAACCTCAGAAAGGTTACAGAATCCATTTGGTCGTAAGATAATTTCTCCGCAAGGGTTCGTTCCATAGCTGAACGAAATATCTGATCTGCCAGATTTAAGACGTTGCCGAGTTGCTGCATTCCTATTGAAAAGTCCTCTTTCTCCAGACTTACTTGCATATAAACTCTCCCATTCCCTCATAAAGATGCCCATATCAGGCTTTTCAGTGTACGCTACAGAATTGTTAGCAAGTGCTCGTTGAACGTTGTCAACCCACCACTGACCAGTTTTAGCATTACGGAGGCGCTCATCAGTAAGGTTGCTAAGAGATATAAGGGCACTCCTACGAACCCCACCAACAACAACCACATCAGCAATCTTGCAGACAATATCGTGGACTTCAAGGCTATTGAACTTTCGCCCGATAGCTTTCTTAAATGCCGCGATAGTAAACGTAAAAAGATCAAGTAACGGTTCCGGGCCACTGGCTCTACCTCCGAATGTTTTTAATCTAGACCCCGCAGGTCGCACTTTACTGACATCAATCTCAGGTACTTTTCCAGCATATAAAAGACTAATCAGCTCCCGATAAGCAGAGGCCCACCCCACCTTGCTGTCCCCTACTTTGATAGTAGTATCTGTTTGGTGCATTTCTTCTGCCACGACTGGCAGCTTATTAATATCTTCCCTCTCAACAGAGAATCCCACACCTGTTCCACATAACAATACATACATCAATTCATCAAAGGCGCGTATGTGATCAATAGGCAGAAAAGAACAATTATAACCTGCCACATTATCACGCTCTAGCGCATCTCCTGCTGTCATTAACGCTCTCATTGAAGGAACTACTTCAAGATTAAGAATAGCATCTCGTATCTTGAAGGTTTCTTTTTCTGTCATTACATATCCAGACTTCTTTGACTGCTTGTACATAAACGCTGCATAACGTTCTACTGTTTCATCCCAATTCTCTCTCCGTCCTAGACTATCTACAAAACGGGCATATCGGGATTTAGCGATAAACGAACTATATAAATTCATCAGTGTCCTTAGTGTTTAATTTGTTCTCTGTATTTTTCTGCATACATGGCCTTAGCCTGCTTATAGGATAGAATTGCTATATAATCACAAAAAGCATCAGCCTCAGCCGCTATTGGTAAACCTGTTGCTGAAATAAACCCGCCCATTGCCGATGTTGCGTAAAAGTCCAATAACCCCGGTATTTCATCTTTTACCGTGCTATCTGTTTCAAACAGTACAGATGGTGGTAGTTTCTTATTAGTAGCCATCGTCGGTATCTTCCCAGGTGAGTGTTTGTTGTAATTGATCGAACTTCTCTTCTATAATATCTTGAAACCTGTCAACAATCATTTCAGAAGTTATTCCAAGCTCTTCTAGTAGCTCTGTCTCCTCCTTTTGTTTTAACCGGTCAGACATATCAGGCATTGTGAGTGTCATCATCGGGCACCTTAATAGTGAAACTCTCTAGTAGCTCTATCTGTCCTTTATCTAGGCCAACCGCTTGGTAGTAACTATGGCGATAATGTTCAAGGCGTAGAATAAGAAACTTATGATACTCATCCAGCGCCCACCCTTCAAATCCCTTTGGAACCATTTTTTATATTCCTTTCAAATAAAACTGCCATAGCCATGTAGTTTAATGCCCCCAACATCTCCCTCTCCCACCACTCCGAAGATACCGTAGTCTCCTTTTGGTTTAAATGCCAGTAGTTCATAGCCTCTTCTAGTTTCTTTTGTGCCTGCCCTGTTAGGAAACCTATCCCATGAGCCTTAGCTAACCGCACCCATTTCTGCTCATAGAAGTCCTGACCCATGCCGTGCCTCTCTTGGCCTTTACCTTCAGCAGCCTGCCCCACCGCATCCTCGAATACTTCATTAAGTGGATGTGTCATGCTATTCCCTTTAGATGTACTTCGTGGTCTTCTTTCTTGGTTCCCTGACTCCACGAACCGCAGTCCTGGCATTGAAAACGTTGATATGTTAGTGTTAATGTTTTTGATACACCTCGACGCTGTACATACTGAGAACCACACTTAGGACACACCGCGCCATCCTCATACAGATTATGATTTGGATGGTTCTTAATCCAAGGCATTACCTTATTATACACTTTTTCAAGCAAAACAACATCCTGCTTATTGTATTCTTCCATTTTTTTCCAAGCATCTTTTTCACCCGCCATGCACTTAACCCATAGTTCGTGGCCTTCGTGTGCTGTCTTAGAACCTAACCCAAGGCGTTGAGCCACATAATCAAGTTTATTGCTAGGAAAACGAAAACTCCCACGCATGGTTCTGAGCAAGTCCACCTGTTTATATGGTGAAGGAGGGGCGAATCCATATAAGAGAAATTCTTTATTGAGCGTAGGGATATCAAATTTAGTTCCATTGTAATGTACCACCGCATCAGCTTCGTCAAGTAGTTTATGAATTTTACTAAGCATTATCTCTGGTGTAGACTTCTGCACAGAAGCATAATATATCTTGGTATCCCCTGCCCACTTAGCAGACCAACATAAGGTATATGAAGACTCCATGATCTGCTTGGTGCTTACGTTCTGCTGCCACAGACCCCAAACATGGGCTACGTTAGGGCTTGTTTCAATGTCTACCAATAAGATTTTCATTTAGTTACCTCGGCATTTCCATCTTGTGGAGTTGCTGGAGACCATTTCTTAAAAAATTCTATCGTGTCCCGTAGTAAATAGTTAAATCCTGCGTTAATTAGTGCCTCCTTTTCTTGCAGTGTGACATCTATCTCGAATGTTGCTGAACCATCCTCATTTTCTACTAATTCAGTTATTTCCATTGGCTTTCCTCACTAGTTCCATAAAATGCTCAAGGCTAACAATAGCTAAAGGCTTTGCATTGTTCTGTTTTACCACTAATAAAGGTTCCATATCATCTGGCATGGTGTGCTGATTATAATACTTATAGATAGCGATGGCCGATAAGTTTTTGCACTCTGTCCCATATGGAAAGACTTTCTTTGCTGCCGTGCTTAGTTGTACATCCAGGCCGTTGGCTCCCATGCTCGTGCTCCGAACATCGTCCAGTGTCAGTGTAGGAAACTTCTCTATTATTAGGTCTCGTACCTTCTGTTGTAGTATCCGTCCTTTCTGTTTTGCACTGCTCGTCTTCATTTATCCACCCTATAGGTTCATGTTCAATCTGAGTATCTGGGTTTCTTGCGTCTTTAAAAACATTCCACAACTTCTCTCTCTTGGCAAACTCTGTGAATAACCCTGTCTCCCTGCCATAAGCATCTATCTCCCACGGTTGCTTATAATAGTCTACCGCATCACTATCATAGTCCCGTCCCATCCACTTAGTCATTTCTTCGTCTAATTCTTCATATACATATTGTTTTACATGTACAAACTCATGCGCTAAGGTCTTCAGTATTGTTGTCCCTGAAGCGTAAGGATGTATCTCAATCATTAATTCCCGTGGTTTTCCCTTACTATTCCGTCCTTCTATTTCCGTGGTTGCATAGACATCCAAGTGCTTATTAAACTTTATAGTTACAACAACATGGCGCAGTAACTGCTTACTAATTAACTGTTCGCCATAATAGTGACAAGCACGTACAATATAATCATTAAACCTGTCATCTGGGTGTTGGCTGTGTAATAGAATAATCATTTATTCACCGGGCGGTTTCCAGACTTCACCAGCAGTTCTTCGTAGGTAACACAGTGTGGCTGTCTCTCTAAGTCTGTCTTTGTTACCGTAAGCTTTACAGCAAGCAGCGTACATATCGGCTTCACTTTTACATCCGCTAAGGAGTTTTCCGGCTTTAACTGGCCCAACCCCCCTAATACCTTGGATATTATCAACTCTATCTCCCGTTAATATTTGAATATAAAAGTTAAGCAAAGCTTCTTCCGGTGTTACTTCCTTCATAGACTTCTTTACAAAATTCCAATGCTTTCCCGGTAATTGAAAGAAGTCTTTATCTATGCTGGCAATAATGGTTTCATTGTTCTGTGCTGTGTGCTCAATAGCAATGTCATCATCAGCCTCTTGGTTGTCTGATACGGTAAAGCCCCACGCACTGATTAGGTATTCCCGTATAATCCCTAAGTGCTTTGGCTTAGGGGCAGTTCTATTGCCCTTGTATGGGGCAGTTATAGCTACCTCATTTCTGAAGTTACTATGCCCTGTAAGATATCCTTGATATGTTTCAGCTTCAATATCTTCCCAGAGCATAGTCTCCAAAAACTTAGCTGTCCTAGCGATAGCAATCTTCTCAGATTCCTTCTCCGCACCAAACCCTACGCGATATGAAATAATATCGCCATCAACTAAGACATGAGGCACTATAGAGCCTCTTCTTCTTCACTTTCTGGGTTATATTCAACCAAGTCAGTGATAGTCAGCTTCTTCAACGAAGGGCTAACGCCACTCTTTCCCTTAAACGTCCAGTCATAGGTAGACACAATCGCCTTAGCCTTGCTGCCGTTGGCTATGCGAAAGTCTTTAGCAATCTCCTCGCCTTCTTTGTTAAAGGCAGTAATTGCATAATTACTCTTGCAAGTGATGTAATTACCCTCATCTGGTCGATTCTCAGCATTACTCAGTACGTTAATACCTAGCTCTTTCAAAGCATCTACAGCCTTTGATGACAAGTTAGAGAGGTTTACTGTATATTGCTCTTTATCTGAAACCGGGTTAGGTACTTGCAAGCAAGACCAATACACATCTGCTAATACTGAAACACTTTTACCTGCGCTCATAATAACTCCTTAGTTAATTTAGTTACAATTTAGTGTACTTCTGCCCAGGTTTGCCCTACTTTATACTCAGCCCCCACTGGGCACCTGAAGTTGAGTATTTTTCCTGCCTCTGCTGCTGAATGTACAACGATTTTACCTACCTGTTCACCGAAGTTAGCAGAAGTTTCTATCTGCACCTCATCATGTACCCACGCTACTATCTTACATGGTATCTTAGCCGCTGTCAAGTTCTTTTTAATCTGTATAAGCCAGACTTTACTGATAATAGCCCCTGCGGACTGTAATAGCGTATTCAGGGCCGAATGAGCAGACCTAATTTGTAATCTGTAGCCACCTAGTCCCCGTATACTACCTTTACCTGCCGCTGCCTCAACTTTAGATCGTAACGAAGCGAATGACGGCACAGCCTTAAAGAAATTACTAAGAATCTGTTGTCCTTCCTTCGCAGAACCACCTACAATTGACCCAATCTTAGATGGAGATGCCCCATATAGAGTGGCATAAAGCACCGTCTTTGCAATATCTCTGGAAGCAACCCCAAAAGCTTCTTGATTTCGGGTATGAACGTCCCCATTAACAACCTCATTTATGTAATCCACGTCGTTAAGATAATGAGCAAAACAGCGTAGTTCAATACCGCTAAGATCCACCCCAACCAGAACATTTCCGGAACCCACCGTCCAACAATTACGAAACTCACGCCCATATGGCGCTCTGGTAGCCGGAACCTGAGCCATATTAGGACTATGGTGAGTTGCCCTGCCAGTAACAGCCCCAAAAGTAATAACACGACCATGTACCCTCCCATCTGATTGACAATATTCGAGCCAAGAATCCAACTGTGCTGCCCTCTTTTGAAGCATTAAATACCGTGCAATAGTCTTGGCCTCCGGTATATCCATATTTTCTAGCGTTGTTTCGTCTACAATTGTATGCCCTTTCTCGGTATGCTTCTCCGGCTTCCACCCACGCTCCATAAGGCGTTTAGCTATCTGTTGACGGCTACCTACATTGAACACCTCTACATCGTCTTTAAGAGGCCTTCCCGTCCTTTCTGAGACCCTTTTAGTAACTATGGGTGGAAAGGTGTCTTGTAAGGATGCTTCAATGTTCGCCATCTCTGTCCGAATATCTGCTAATAATGTCATGGAATAGGGAATATCCAGTTTAAACCCAGTACGCTCCTGTTCTGATATAATAGCCTGCACCCGGTGTTCAATTTCTACTGCCTGTTCATGTATCGTGAACGCCTCCAATTCCTGAACAAGGGAATCATACACTTTAGCGGTTACTTTTACGTCCTGTATACAGTAATCAATCATCTCCTGGCAAAGACCCCCGTCATAGTCCTTAAAATCTCCCTTTGGAAAGTTAAGGATTTTACCCCAGTTTGCTAGACTATGTCCTCCTTCACGGCCCGCCCTGCACAACCTGGATAACACTAAGGTATCCTTACATTGTCGCAAGACGATCTTGGTTCCCCATAGCTTGTTTAAGAGATGACAATCAAAACCAATAATGTTATGGCCAATAATAATGTCGCAAGAATTAAGGTAGTCATTTAACTCCTCCTTGTCCTTCTCTAACCATGTAAGAACCTCTCCTGTATCCTTGTTCATAGTAACGCAGCACCAGATAGTGTCCCACTTGGTGTTAGTCTCTATATCTAATATAATAGTTGTCATTTAATAATAAAATGCAAGTGTTTTTAACCGATTTCTGTGGATATTGTAGGGTTTTTGTAAGCAGTTGTTACCTCCGTCCATCCAGCGAAATACATATTTTCTGTGCCGTTGCTACATTTACCATACATACCATCCATGTGGTGGAATTTATATACACGATCTAGGCTACCTTCTAAAGCATCTGGTGGAATCTGTGGGTTTTCTAGTAGTTTAAAGTAAGAACCATTTGGTAGTTCATAAAGTTTAGTCATACTTATCTCCTTTAAATTTACAGCGAAGAATCCGTAATCTCATTCATTCGTCCTGTGTCCTTATTATACAGCAAAGCAGAACAATTAGGGCTAGTAAGTCCAGAAAATCTGTTCTTTAATATGGAAACACGGGTAGTGTTGCGTTCTATGGCCTCCTCATGCTGCCCATTACGCACTAATCCTATCACAATATCACTCAATTGTCCAATACTACCTGACCCACGAAGCTGAGACAATGTTGTAGCAGCACCCTCCTCATGCCCTTTACTCTCCGGGCGCTTAAGATGGGATACAGCAATAAGACAAATTCCAGTTTCTTGGACCAGCATCCGTAGCTTTGTCATAAGTTCGTCTATTGATTTTCTCTCATCACCGTTAGATTGTGCCGAAATTACCATACTAATATGATCTAGAAAGACATATTTACAGTCTGCCGCTTTAGCAAAGTACCGTATTCTGTTGATAACATTATCAATATCAGTAGACCCAAAATTGTCCCAGAAAAATAGCCTGTCAGTGCCCATAGTAGATTCAAAGGCACGTCGTAGTTCCTCCTCTGAGGCATACGTATCCGGTAAGTGTAGTGGGCGATTAAGGGATAAAGACATTATAGACTTAGCAGTACGGGGCACTGATTCTTCCATAAACATTAGGCCGATGTTCTCCTGTGTGGTTTGGATTAAATGCCACAGAATCTCCCGGAGGAATTGAGACTTGCCTAAACCGCTGCCAGCACACACAGTAACCAACTCTCCACCGCGCAGCCCATAGGTCAGGTCGTTAACACCCTGCCACGGGTAGAGTGCCATAGCCTTTTCAACTGGTTTATTGACAGCCTCCCACAAAGTAGACCCTGCTATGATTCCATCAGGAACCCACTGCTCTGCCGCCCACCACTGCTTAACATATTCTCCACCTTTCCCTGCTTTCAGGTAATCACAGGCATCCTTGAAACCCTGTACGTGCTTCAGTATCTTGCACTTGCTGCCTAGCACCTCTGCCACCTGATTTGCAGCAATAATACCTGGTTCGTCGTTATCAAAGCTAATAACAATAGACTCAAAAGACTGTAACCATTCGTAAGACTGTTTAATATCCTTTAAGGCAGACTGAGCACCGTTACGGATAGACACGTTGGGATACTTGCTGCCTGCCATCTGATAGCCCGCAAGGGCATCTAGTTCGCCCTCGTGTATGGTTACAGTGCGTCCTCCTTTTGCAAAGTAAGACTGGCCAAACAATACCGCCTGCTTCCAGTCCCCTGATACAGCAAACTGCTTCGTAGACACTGTACGGGTCTTAGAGGCCACGATTTCGCCTGATTCGTTGGTGTACGGATAGTGTTGTTTATCACCGTCCGCGGTCACCCCGTAAGACATACAGGTATCCTTGGTTATCCCTCGCTCTGAAATAGCTTTATAATCTCCTTTTGTCTCTATCTTCTTAGCTTCTTGCCATGGTATATCATTAGGCATATCGTCTAAACTACCTCGTATGTGATTATGGCATATATGACAGTATTCGTGACCATCGTCATATAGACTATTGCCATCACTGCTACCGCATTTCTTACATGGAATATGTTTTATAAATTTACTTTCATTCAATATAGTCATTGACAAACTCCTAAAAATATGATACCCTAAGAACTACTTAGTTAACTACATTGCTTCTATATTGTTAAATACATTAATAGATATTTATATTTATATATCTATATTGTTACTATGTAGTCTATTTAGACCTCGTTTTGTTCATTTTCAATATGAATATCTATGTCTTCGGTTTCCTGGATATCTGTTGTACTCATTAAGTCCATACGTTCTCTGTAGACTAAGTCTTCCCGAACAGTCTTAAAACAACGGTTGCATAGGTCATAAAACTCCATTGTCACGATGGAACGTCTAGTAGCCTCAAAATCAGTTAGGGCGCAATTACACGATAAACAACGCATCTTAGCTACCTCCCACGCTTGACCATGTAGATAGTGCCTTGTGGGGCACTGTGGTGGGTTTAAATGGCATTTTAATCATCTTCTTCTCCTGTATCTACTAGATATTCTGGAAACTGCAAGGAATCGTCCCAAGGAATATCATCGTCTGTGTCATAGGGTATACGTTCTTCCATTATTTAGACTCAAACTCAGGTTTATATGGCTTTCGTGCTTCTCTAATTAGTTTTCGCAGAATGGGGAGGTTTAACTTGATATGTTCATCGCCTAATACATTTTCCCAACCCGCTCGTTTACAAATATCAATGATTTCGTCATCGTAGATTCCGGACTTCGCCATTTCTTCATATGCAAAGTCATATCCATGGTCAAAACCAACATTATATTGTTCTTCTTCAGATTCTTTAGAAAAGTCATTTTCATTCATTTAATTTTCCTCCGTTCTGGCAATATATCCCTTCTTAAACCAATAAAAACGGTCATATTCTGTATCTGATAGCGGGGTTATACTATCTAGTACGTCAATGCCGGTTAAAGATTTAAAGGCATCCTCAACCTCGAAAGACGCTGGCAATATCCCAGATAATTTATTTTTCATTTGATGGTGTTTCATATGGTGTTTTCCTTTATTCTATCATTTATAATCTTTAAATCTAATTGTACCTTATCAATCCCATACAAATCAACATAATACTGGTATGTTCTAAGACAGAAATGATAATCAGCCTCAGCGAAAGCTAAACTAATATCTTCTTCGCTGATTGGGGCAAACAGTTCAGTAATCATATACTTCACCTGCGTCTAGTTCTGCCTCATTAGTCCAGTATTTAATTAGTAAGTCTTGAAGATGTGTGCCCAAGGCCCCCCCGTTCTTCATTAATGCTAACTGTTCCAATTGTTTATAGTCTATTTCTGCATTGATAAAGAATAGCTCTATATTTTTAGCACTAAAAGGAAAGCACTTTTCACCGGGCAGCAGCAAAGATAACGCCATCGACTTTATTGCGCTTTGTCTTTTTTCGGCCCTAATCTCGCTGTTTTCGTATTTGCGTAGTTCGTATGATTCAAAATCAAAGTAGTGCATCATTTTAATTACTCCTATAATGGTTTATTTAACTTGCCACGGCGCTTTGCCTTCACACATCGCAATAAACATTTCTTTCTGAGCAGCCCTTGCAGCATCCCTGGCAGCATCCGCAGCGGCCCTTGCAGCTGCCAACGAAGCAACCCATGCAGCATCCGCAGCGGCCCTTGCAGCTGCCAACGAAGCAGCAGCCGCAGCAGCCATCGCAGCATCCGCAGCATCCCCCGCAGCATCCGCAGCACTCCACGCAGCATCCCCCGCAGCAGCAGCTAACTCTTCATCTGTTGCAAGACCTAAAGCATGGTTTTGTGCTACTAGTAAAGCATTTTTACTGCGTTCGTCGGTCATCAAGTGCTCTACTTGTTTAGCGCACCATACCGCAAACATTCTAATTGTAGATTCCCAGTCCTTCGGCGCTGCCCTCAGACACCACAACGCATCATCTAAGCCGTTAGATTCTAAAATAGTAAGAAAAGACAATGGTGCGTCGTCTGATTTTGTTTTTTCTAAGTGTTTTAATAGCTTTTCCCATCCATAGCTACAGGGACTGTGTAGACGTATTTCGTTTAGTGTTGTATACATCATTTTAATTACTCCTTAATGGTTGAAGTGGTAGCTAATCCTTGTAATATCAGTAAATCAGCACAATCTGATGACTTAATATTGCCGTAATTGTCCTCCAAGCTTTCGTCTTGCGCTGACCAAAAAGCAGAATTTGGCACTGTTACACCGATTGCAGTTAGTGCTACTAACTCATTCAAAACCCGTGTATTAAATTCTGTAAACATTTTAATTACTCCTCATCAAGGTGTGCGATCATGTTATCAATCCATAACAATCTGCTTTTTTTGCTGTCGAAATTAAGCAATTCTTCTTCACATGCGTCGTATAGGCCGGGTATTGAGGGACAAAGGCCCTTACTTGATAAATACCAATCTTCTAGTGTAGCCCAGCTACCCAGCATACTTTTAATCCAGTCTTTTAAGTCGTGAACAAGGCAGTTACTCTCTGCCCCTTTGGCCTTATCAATGGCGTGACATATAAAATATTCCTGACCACTGGCAATGTATTCTCTAGTCTTTCTTAAAAGTATTACACATTCTTTAGCATGGGTTCGCATCACGATCTCCTAAAATTGTGGTGTTCAATAGTGAATTTACCTGATCTTGTTCTTTTTTAGGCAACCACCCGTATTTTCGCCATAAATTCTCAACCGGGACAAACCCATTGTAAGGTACACCGCCCAGTAAAGTCAAGTGCCTGGGTGGGTTAGCCGGGTCAATGTTGTTAATCTTTTTCATGTTGTATACACCGTAATTGTTTGAAAAGAAGGTCATTATATTCTTCCAGTTCACTGGGTACGCTATAATACTCCAATACTTTAGAGATTGCGGCAGCATAGCATACTGTGTCGTAAAAGTTTAAACGGCCACCAGTATCCACAACATCTACCAACATATGAGTTAATGTTTCCTGAAGATATTTTACGACTATTTCACAAACTTGATCGTCCTCTCCCTCAATATCCACATTAATTACTTGATTAATAATCATTTTATTTGCTCCTATTAAAAAGGTGTGTTCGGGATTGACAGGGCTAACTCAATACCTAGGGCAACCGCTAAAAGTATTGCTATTAGATAGTCTCTTACAGTGTTATTGCTCATTTCCTTACTCCTTAATGGTTTATTAAACTCGAACAGGCATAACAACACATTTATACCCATTGCCTTGTACTAGCAGAGATTGATTATTATTACCAAAAAAGAATTGTGAATCGGTTCCGGTACATTCCAGGATGTTGCGTAGATAGTCTACGTTAAATGCGATCTTAACAGGGGCGCTAGACCCGAGCGGGAATGAAAACTGGTTTGTTGCTGGCCCAACCACAAGATTTTCGCCCTCAAATAGTGCAGTAACAAACTTAGACCCTCTTTTCAATTCCTTTAATACTACCTTTATGCCAGCAATGGAATCTAGAATTTTTGGGAATACCGTGGGTTCTTTGTAATCAGGCAACACGCTACGGTACTTTGGGAAAGTACCATCTACTGCTTGCATGAGCGCAGTAAGGCCATTGGCTGTGACTACCTTTATCCATTGTGGATAAAAGTATATAGAAGCTCCCCTACTACTTGTAATTATGCCGATTAAATCACTGGGCATTATAACGCTTTCTGCCTTATCTATTGGGCTAAGGCATTGCTTAACGTGCAGCCGATGTCCATCAGTGGCAACCAGCGTGCCTGTGGATAACTCAAAAAACACACCGTTGAGAACGTATCGGACATCTTTAACACCGCTTGCAAGAGAGACATTCTTTAAAGATTGTACGCCCTCCTCATCTACTGTAATGCTGTGTGGTGTAGTAAAACCACCATCATATAGACATAATGGATAATCATCTATATTTTCATTAGTAATTGGGACAGGCATTACTATTTCCGACGTATTAAGGGACTGCGTAGTATATAGCCCTTCCGGAAGATCGCATGGCGTGGACAACCACAGATCCATGTCAGAAGATAACATTACACCATCGCGAACGTATACATTGTTAAGAATTGGCAACTCTTTACGTGTGCTTGCAAGTTTAATTACTGCTTTCTGCGCTTTAGTCATTTTCATGTCATGTTTTCCTTTGATTTAGAATTAATGGTTTAGTAATTTTAATCTTACACGCTTATCAGCTTTCCTGCTTTAAGTATTTTATCAGCAGCCCCAAATATCTTTTGGGCGGACTTTTCAGGAATGGTGGCACCTTGAAGCCAGCTTTGAATATAATCACGGCTTTCTGCTTGCCCTGGTAATCCCAATAAGGTACATAGTAAATAAGCTACCCCTTCCGCTTCAGCTTCTTTTATACTCTTTGGGGTTTTGTCATTATCTGACATTAGGTTCTCTACCGTATGGCCTAAAACAACGTGGGCCAATTCGTGAAAGCGTGTTTTGTGTGGCAATACTGCTAAAGGATTAATCGCGATCATCTTGCTATCCGCATACCCTTGGCAATTGCCATCGATCAGATTAAATCTTCCTTCTGTTATTTCTAGAGCAAGAAGAGCTGCATTTTTATCCCACACCGGGATCGTTACTTCATTTTGATAATCTTCGCCTTCTGTTTGATCTAAAGAGAACCAGTTATTGCGCCAAACAAAGCGGTTAAACGTAAATTCTTCGTCGCCTTTTGTGGTGTGTTTGGTGCCTTTCATGCTAACAGGCATACAGAGTGCAAGGGCCTTTTCACCCTTTTTTACATTACGACCCTTTTCTTTCCAAGCCCTGAATGATGCAATGGGGGCGATTGGCAGTCCTTTTGACTCAAGCTGAAACGCCGCTGCAAGCTGATTACCTAAGCTGTACGAATGAAAGGCCGAATAGCCAGCGGATAATTTTCCGGGTTCAGTAATGGCTGATTGCAAGATCGTTCCCCATGCTGTTTTGTCCGTATTAATATCGTATGTCATGATATTTTCCTTTTCGTTGGTTGTTGAGTTGATGACTAATCATACCATTATTGGAAATGCTGTAAATAGGTAAAACCGATTATTTTAGACTATCAAACAAGGGGCTTGATATATGTCAAGAAAGGGAACAAGTAGTTATCCTCCTATGCAATGTTGGCACGGTTCATGCTATTCCTTATATATAGGTAAGATCGGTTTAGGGCTATGCAGGGCGGGGTGGACGGTTCAGTTTTGGGGAGTAGCGGGTTGGTGCAGAGTGACGTAAGTCCTTGATTAAATGCTATGGGTAATAACCTAGAGTTATCAAGGACTTATATGTGATAACTTTTAGTTATCAGGGCCTATGCTAACACAAGTGGACTACACACAACCTATTGAATACTATACATAACCTATACAGCACGCACCCATTGTTTTGAAATCGTTTGTCATGATTAATTCCTTGTTAAATTATTTGCCCGACCACTTTTTAATATATCTTTTGATTTTGTTGTAATCAGATTTCGATACTGTTTCGCCGTTGTATTCACGCTCACCTTCATCAACTAAATCAATTTCGTGTTGTGCTCTAAATACCATATGATCAATGCTATCAGGCATATCACAAGGATCAATCATTACTTCAGGAAGATTGCAATATTCTTCGTATGCTTTGTTATAAAGTTTGTTGTCCATTTTCAATTCCTTAATAAACCTGCAAAGTAAGACTATAACACAAAGTTAGATTCTTGTGTCAACATTTAT
>Ga0214197_1000271_pt1 | contig 19795 bp, 17 predicted proteins | sample TroBogEpilimnion_16_FD_153035 | JGI IMG/M metagenome (GOLD analysis project Ga0214197, IMG submission 153035) | Freshwater microbial communities from Trout Bog Lake, WI - 09SEP2008 epilimnion | ecosystem: Environmental > Aquatic > Freshwater > Lake > Epilimnion/Euphotic zone | place: Trout Bog... | reverse complement strand
TATTTCTCGCATCGGTTTAACCCATACAAGGTTGTTACCGGGGTATTGGTCATCGACAAAAACGTCGTTCACCAATTTAATTAGGCGTCTTACAAGTTGGTCTCTTTCATGACACCATCCATTAATTAATGGGCCTTGACTCACCATACTTGTGTACCTATTGTGACCACTACTGCTGACTTGAGCTGACTGATTCATGTTGAATTATGTCGTCACACTTGCAGTTGTAGTGTCGAAAAATCAGATGTCCATCGTTTGATGTTCTGACTTTAAGTTCCCAGTCATCATCATACAAATGTATTTGATGCAAAACGTCTTTCATTTCATGGACGAAATCTCTAGGATCTTCGAAATTTCCATGGACGAATTTCGTTATCAGATCAACAAATTGCTCAGCAAGATTGTCTCTGTTGGGAAATAGATAGGATAGGCGTTGACATTTAGTCATGGCGTCAATAATTTCGCCAACCTTACTATCTGTAGGCTGCAAAAATTGTGGAACGATTTTATATCGACCATCAATTAGCCTGTATTGCGGAGTTGAAGAATTATCGTTGCTTTGAGTGGCCATTTTAATTAGGTTTCTCTTTTTATACTTTGGCTTGCAATTTTAATTACAAACTTCCGTAATGCAACATTCTTCTGCGCCTCATAAGGATTGTCCATTTAGCTGACATTATCCTTTTCTTTTGAGTTTTAATTAGCTCTAGGGCTTGATTAAAATCAAGGTCTTCAGTTAAGTGACCAATATCTACTGGCGTGCCAAGTAGATCTCTCGACTTCTCAAGAAATCTCTCAAGAGCCTTAAAATACTGTAGCCTGTCGGCTATATATTCCAACATTAAATCAGTGTTTGCTGACATTTAGTGTTGACAAATACAGTATATGTCGCATCTTCTTTACAAAAGATGTGAGTATTGAGAAATGTGGCTGTCCAATTTTCATACGGTACTTGAATCAATTGAGCCAAGTGATTACTGTATGCAGTTAATGTGGTTAAAGCCGTTTCATTATTTCCTAATTGGATTATTCTCTCCAATTCAGAAAGATTTCTCAACAGTGGTACCATCACCACTTCGCATTCAAATGGGCCTCGACTAGAACTTTCATTTAGATAACAATCTAAAATCTGTCCGTAAGTGTCTTTGGCTTGTTGAACAAGATTTAGCCAATTCTTATTGTTAAAGAAATAACCGTCGCCACCTGCAAGGTTGAAACGTAAAGTTTCTATGGCTATATCGGTATAGGCTAAAACAATTTTTAGACCGCCTTTGAAATTTTCAAAGGTTATTCTTCTGCGATTATTCCGTTCCATAATGGACTAGCAGATATAGGTCCAATGGGTAAATAGATCATTTGATCTTTCCATTCTCGAAATTCGGTAGCTTTTATACGCTCCAAATAATCGTAAAACAATTTGAGACTCTTGGATTTCATTTCAAAATCTGGTGCCTCAAGAATGTTCTCGAGTGTCGCAATATTAGCTTCATAAATCAAAGTTAATATCGCTATATCGCTGTCGATTGTAACAGTTCTTAGAATGTCTCGACATGTATTTTTCGCGTGCCTTATAGCTTGCTTGTAATAGTCAGTAGAGGTGTGGTAAAGGTTACCTCGGTTTCTACTTTCTTGACTATTGGCAAGAATTGACCTGATAGTCAAATCTTGAACTGCGTTCAGTCCGTCTTGAAAACTCTTTTGTGTATCAGATTGGGACATGTTTGTTCGCAATTAAGAATCTCGGCAGTTTCTTTTTCCAAGATTTTCTGCTTCGAAGACTCAAAGTGAAAACTTCTCTAGCTAAACGCTTGAGTGTCTTCATTAGTTTAACTCTGCTTTTAATTTCCAGAGCTATACTAATTCGATAGAATAAATCAAGAATGATTTTTATCGAAATCTTATCATCTTCCGTCATATTTTCAGAAGGAATTTGATCATTGATCTCTTGGGCAAATTCAATAAAACGAATATTGCAAGATCTAGTTTCTTTAGTCGCTCGATTTTTGGTCGTGCCTTTTCTGATAACTTTTAAGATATCGGTTAACGATTTCCTGATAAATTCAAGATATCTTTGATGTCTGTAAAAAGTTTCATCAGCAACTTCCGTAATTTCGCGATTTTCTTTGATAGTGGTTTTATTATTCACCATATTTTGTGAGTGTTTTCAATGGCTTCCTTCATTTTTCGAAGGGTAGGACATGAAACAATTCTCTCAAGTTCTATCAAATCGGTGATGAATCTAGCAATCAAAGGTGCTACATTTTCATCTCCTTCATAAAGTCGAGCTAGTTTATAGCTACTATTTTTATGAATTTCGACAAGTTGTCGGGCAGATAGGACGTGGCTTATAGCTCGTAACATTCTCCCTTTTTTGTCAGGTTGAAATTTCATCAATTTCTTCAAAATTGATTTTATAGCTTCGACTATTTTTATACCTCGACAGGCATAGTCGGTAGCATCAAAATTTCGAATCCTACTAGGCATTTCAAATATTTACTCTGCCAATGTCGGCTTGTAAAAACTCTTGCGGAGTTATACTGGCCCACTTTAAAGCTGATTTCATAAGAAATCTACTTTCTCTGATCTGACACTTGAAATATTCTAGTGCAACCATCGTTTGATAGTCAGTAAGAAATTTCTCAGATTCAAAATCTAGAGTTGCTTTTTCAATGTAATCAAAGTAACTCGAAGTGACCATTTTCCACAACTCAATTTCGTTAAGTGGATCAGTGGCAGATTCAACAATCTCTTTCCACTGCCAGAGATAATTTCTCAAACGGTCTCGGTATAGGTCAATTGTTGTAAAAACAAAACCTTCCCTTTTGTATTTTTGAAGATCTTCAATAATCTCTTCAAGAATAATGCAGTTGTCTATATACTTGTCCATCCATTCCCTATTTTGGGGATCATTGGCAAGTTTACGAAGACTAGCTTGCATTTGAATAACAATTCCACTGGTCATTACAGACATAGTGAATTCAGTTATCTTTGCAGAAGTATTTCCGCAATTCCAGTAGCATTGAGTAATCCTATAGGATCAGTAATGCTGGAAATCGGAACTTCAATTGTCTCTCCAACTTTAAGTTCTGGAAGATCAATGATGTTTTTCGAATCGGTGGCTAACCTCTTCATAGCTTCGATAGCTGTAGCAGTGGTGCCTCGATTAAAGTCTAATTGACTTATCATTGATATGATTTGATCAGCCATGTCTATCATATACAACGTAGCTTGTAGCTCATTGAGTGATGTGGCTATGATCTTTCTTATCTCTGGTGAGATAATAGCAGGATTAGAAGAATCGACATCGAACCTTATAGGCGTGATAAGATCTTCTTTACCTAGAGTCTCGTTTTGTAACAAAGCAGACTCATATTGTAGAATCATCTCAGCCGTTTTAGCTTGAGCTTGTTCCGCAATTGGTGCTATGACTATTTGTACCAAATGAGGTAACTTGTTAATAGCAACCATTAATCTCTTCATTAAGAGAGCAAGAAAAGGTAGCCCTTCGACTATACTTTCCTTTAAATTCTTAACAATCACTCTAGGATCGTTACTCTTCGTCTCAGTAGCTTGTGACATTAAGTGACTTGCTTTTTAGACGGTACTGTGAGTAGAAATAATTTCTTTTACTCCAGCCATAGCCAAGAATTTATTAATAAAAATTCGGGCTTCTTCAGAACCTTCAACAGAACGTAAGTCTAGGTTCTTTAGTTCGAGCTTTTCTCGAGCTAGTCGGAATAATCTGTTGACTGCTGTCATGGCTAGCATGAAAACATTTAGATTGATTCCTCGGCCATTGATTTTCTTAAAATCATCTCTCTTATTGTAGAGAATAGCCATTGTAGCATGTGCAAATGCTAGTGCCTGATTCAGGGTCTGTTTGACTTCCAGTAATTCAACATCTTCTGTTGGTTCACTGATGCCTTTAGGCCAATCGTCAGAATCAACTTCTTTTTCAAATGTTGATTTGATGTTCTGAATCATTTGTCGAACCTTATCATCAGTTTCAACAATTGCTTGAATCACCTTCTCTCTAAGCTCTAATGGCATTTTAGCGACATTAAGCTTAATTTGGTTCATCATAGTGGACATTACAAAGATTTTACCTTTGGTGTCTCTGCAAATTTTAGCTTTTTCAATTTCAAGCTTCTTTGCTTCAATCTGAGCTTCATCCCATGAGAATAAAGACAGATTACTGAGTGCATTGGCGATTCTCTGAACTAAATCTTTTTCTGATCGAAAAGCATAGTGGAGTTTCGCTCTAATTGTGGTTATAAAACCAAAATGACTCTCGTGTAATTTTGGTAGGGTACCGGCACTAAAACCAGGTTCTCCTAGTCCGACCAATATTTCTTCGCACTCTTTTAGAGCAGCGATTAAAGCTTGGGACATTACCAAAATTTGACCAAAACCATCATCAAAACTGGTTTCAGCTATGTGATCACGGATCGTGTTCTCAATAATGACTTGGACCATTGAGGCTGTTTCTGCACTAATTTCTTTAGCGAGATTGGCTTCAACTTGTCTCACCATTTGTCTTACTTCAAAGTATGACCTGGTGGCATCACCAATAACCAAACTTCGTGCGTCAATCGGTAAACGAAGGATACACGACTTTGTGGCGCCTGTCATTATAACTACTAAAAGAAGAAGTCTTTCAGCACTTTTCTTTTGAATAGTAGCTTGAGTTAGAGACATTAAAGCCTCGTCAGTAATCGAATCTATTTTTGATTGACAACCCATTTTGAGTTTCAAATAAATTGTACGATTACTTCGTTGACGATTTCAGAAATTAATCTTTCTAAATTGTCGTCAGTCGGAATTAATTTTGTACGAATCATTTCCAGTTGAACGGAATATTCTGTACTAATTTCTTCCAATTCGAATGCTTGATAAAGACAGTTGCTTAATTTTGTAGCAGCCGACTTTGTTTTATCAATTGAGCCTGAGCTAGGGTCGGGTTTGCCTAAGGCACATACCTTTTCCTTGCTTTTCTCTAAAGATAACAGTAAAGCACTCATCAGATCTAAAGAAATCTTTAGATTCTGTTTGATCTTTTCCTTGAAAGCTGCTTCATTGATTTCGTCAATTTTATTTGCACTTTCTGATAGATCAATACTTTCTTCTCTTTTTTCATCAAAAAGATTAGATTGTATATTGTCAACCATTTCCATGACTTCATGACAAGTCTGGTCAACGTTTTCAGTCACGGATTCACGGTTAGCTTCTTTCAAGCCATCGGTGAGTTTCGTCACATGATTAACCATTTTTACTACTAGAAACATTTCTTTGCGAATAGTTTCTTTGAGTGTATCCATGGTAAATTGAGAATCTTCCTCTTGAACAGGCTGTTTCTCAGTGGTCTTTTCAGGATAAGCTCTTCCTATAGTTCGACCTGCTAGGAAAATGTCCAACGGATTTAACTGATCTGTGTCTTCAGATTTCCGTTTTTGAACTTGATCCAGCTTTAGCTTTTGTTGTAAAGAGTCACATGCAGTACATGCTGTTCTCATAGTCTCCTCGAGTGACTTGTCACTAGGATCAGGATTGCCCAAAGCACACCATTTATCCTTGTTGACATCGAGTGCTACCAACAAAGCTATTAGAAGACTCAAAGATTCCTTTAAGTTTTCTTTAACTTGTTTTTCAAGAGCTTCTCTATTAGTCTGAATGACTTTTTCAGCTTCTTGCGAAAAATCAACACATTTATCCTTCCTCGAAAGATTATGTTGGATTTTCATAATCATTGCCTTTATTTTTAGATAAAGAGCATTGACTTCTTCAACCACAGATTTATGTTCATCGTCTGATAACGAATCTACATTTTTCATCAAATGGTTGGTTAACGTCGCCAATAGTGACATATTCTTTTCTATTGACTCCTTGATGCTTGCAGAAGAATCTTCTCCTGTAGCAGCAGCTTCACTTTCATCTTTGTCTGTTTTGGACATTAATGTTCTTGTGATTGCTGGTTGATAGAATCAGAAGTTAATTCTCCTGTGCTATCTTCTATTGGAATTGAGTTTATCTGTTGGATTTCAGACAAGCTTAAGTCTTTTTCACGGACTTCTTCCAATTGAAATGCTTCATAGAGATTAGTACTTAATCTCACGGTTGCCATTAAAGTTTCATTAATTAAACCAAAACTAGGATCTGGATCGCCATAAGCACATACCTTTTCCTTGTTGGTTTTTAATGCTAATAGCAAAGCATTTAAAAGTCTAAGAGATTCTTTCATATTCTCTTTAATCCTTTTCTCAAGTGCTTGTTTGTCAACTTTGTTAACTTCACTTGCATCTTGATTTGAAGTTACAACCTTTGCTTTTCTTTTATCGGAAAAGTAAGATTCAACTTGTGTCGCCATATCCATAACTTTAAGATAAGTTTGATTAGCGCACTCTGAAGCGGAGTTGTGTCCTTGTTTATTAAGGTACTCAACATTCTTCATTATGTGATGAGCCATTTTTGCTGCTAGGAAAATATCTTTGCGGATACTTTTCTCAAGCTTAACTCTATCACTTTGAGAAGATTGCTCTTCTACGACTTCAACTTCTATTTCGTCTTGTTCAGACATTATAGAATGTGATCGAAATTTTCTAAGTTTGTCAAAACGGTACCGACTAGTTTGTCGATTGCTGTTTTTGCAACACTTAGGTTGACACCGCCTACGCTGCCAACGGAAAAAGGAGTGTTTGCATCCAACACTTCAATTTCTTGAATCACCTCTCTAAGCTTTAAAATCTTAGATTGGTAAATTGCTTTCCACTGAGGAGGTTCAAGTTCTTGAATAGCAACTTGTTCCGTCATTTTCAGAAAACTTTTTACAGTTGAACATCCGAATATCGGATTTCGTCACTGTGGTCACTACCTTCAGCAGTGATAGAATAATGATCGCAATCAACTTTTCTCAGATGTCCGAGATTGTATCTTGCACATTCATCTTCTCTAGCTTCACTTTTGGCATGAATTTGTTTTAATTCATTTACCAAATGATCCACATTAGGATAAATCGGCCTCATATTGGCTCCTTTAACCCTATCGAGTGAAACGTAGGTGTGTGAAGAATAATCATTCCTCTTTTGTCTACGGTCTCTCTGAAGACTTCTCCAGTCATGTTCTGGAACAATCTCCTTCTTTCGCATGTTTCTAATGCGATCCACAGCTCTAGGTTTAGGCCTAGGTGCTATAGGTGGAGGTTTAGGATCCCTTTTGGGTTCCGGAAGAATTCTCTTCACAGTAGCAGCAGCTACTTTCAAAGGCAATGGGACAAGCATCTTTCCAAATGTCTCGATTGGGCCTAAGCTTGGAAGCTTACTTTCAATCTTTTCTTTGACATTGTTCAAGACTCCCAAAATGAACCTTATCTTTTCTCTAACTTTACTCGAAAATCGGTAAGTCAGATATGCAATGATAACCAAAACGATTATTGTTGCAATGATCGATGCGATGACTGAAAAAATAGCAGTCTCTTGGTGTTTCAGCTTTACATTAGTGAAGCTTAACTCCTCTTGCATCGTTCCCAAATGTTGTTCTAACATTTGATCAAGAATGCTGTGGCTACGGTTTGCTAAGTTAGCAGTCGCCATAACAACACTGAGTGGCAAATTTTCAACCAAGACAACTTCTTGTCCTTGTATGAAATTATGCATAGGTGGTCCTTTCAGTTTAGAATTTCGACCTTTTGCATCTGTAACACTCAATGTACAGCCATTGGGTAGTTGTAAAACTCCCACACCCTGTATCTTTTTCATAGTACCGGGTATTCTAGAGTCCGTGCAAAATAATTGCGCGTCCACTGATGCTCTGAAGCTAAAGAAAGCTCCATCTGGCAAAGCAGCAATGAGATGTGATTTTTCATCATCATTCACTTCCTCGTAGACACAAGCATCAACATGCTTATCTGTGTACTGGGGAATGCCGCATGTTCTGTCATGAATTGGTTGTTCCATTCCATGAACATAACATCGATGTAGTAAACAGCCAGTTTCTTCCTGTTCTGTTAGAACTACATAAGTTCCGACCCATTGATTCAAAATAATGGTTCGATAACTCAGTACCGGTTGTACAGTTTTTGATCCACTGTAAGTCGGTATAGCTGTCATAGTAATCAAGTCCGTAGTACTTTTACTAATAGCAGCTGCATTCACAATGACCAAAAGTAACTTAGGATCATTGGGGTCGCTTACAACAATCGATTGCATCTTAGAGAAATCAGTATCCAAGTCTGCGCTTGAAGTTTTCTGAACCTCATTTTGAACAATTTCGACTTGCGACAAAGGTAAAACTTTTGGTGAAGTTTGACCTAGCACTGAACAGTGAATGATACTTTCCAAAGTATTGTATCCTTCTCTCAGTGATTGTTCAGTTCTGACAACTAAACTTGAAATTAACTGTAACTTGACAGCGATTTCCAGTCTCGTTTCAGTAGAACTGATTCGACTTTGAAGAGCTTTCATATCGTTCTCTAAAGCCTCAATTCTTCTCTCTAGACTAGCAGTCAAAACTTGCAATTGTTGCACAGCTATGGACTGACTCTGCAGAGTAGAAGCCATTGATTTTATCAGTTGAGAGTTACTTTCGATACTCCTCTGATTAGTGACTATTTGCCTCTCAAGTTTGTTGATCTTGATATCTTGGCGAATTTGTTGAACAAATCCAAATAGTCCCCAAATCGCTTTAAAACCTGTTTTAAAGACGACTTTACTGAGAAATGAGGTGGCTCCTCTTTTTAATCGGAGTCTTTTACCTCTTATGAGAAATGAGCGAACTCGTCTTCTCCGACGTTTTCTGTCGTGTTTCATTTGTTCTATGTGATATGAAATATCAACCATAGCAAACAAATTCTCAGTTTTAAATTTGAGATTTTTGTAAGTGTCATTAGCGTGGTCAACAATGCTAATGCAAATGTATTCGTAAACGCTTGACATTTCTTTAATCTCAGCTTCAATTCTTTCTGTTTGCTGTTGCACAAAAAGTCTGTCAGCTCTTTCTTTTTCCAATCGACCATCTATAGACGATGAGGAAGAAGTTGTGTTGTCATAAGCATAGACGTTAGCTAAGCCAACTCTAACAACTTTGACATTGAGTTCTGGTATAACCATTGAATGGCTATTAGACTCTTCACCTCCAGTACCCATCCATCTTTCTTCACAGATGACTGGTGCTATATACTGGGTAAAGTCAGAATGGTTGTCTCTAAAAGAGTTCTGACCATAACTTTTCTTAAAGGAAGGTGCCGACTCATCATATACTGCGTACATGTTGCTGTCGCTTCCATAAGCAAAAGTTGTTTCAGCGTTGTCCAGAAGAAGTTTCAAAGGAATCAAATTTCTTCCTTGATATACTTCTGTTCCAGTATAACCCATATACATAGGTTTACCAGTGCTGATAAATCTCTGCATAGCAGTTCTTGCATCGAACTCTATACCAGCAAAGACTTTTGTTATGCCATATGTTTTCATTAGTGACACTAATGATCCCATCGCATTGACATCATAAACTTCTGGTAATTGTTTACCAAGAGCTTGACATCTTGCATTGGCTTCTGAGAAGGATGAACTTCCCACGTTTTTAAGATAGGTAAATCTATCTCTGCCCGTTCTAGGTTTGCCGTTAAGATAACGAATTTCTTTATCTTTAACAGTCGCTAGACGAGAAGGTATATCTAAGCAGTAACGATTTAGCTTATTAGCTATCGAACTGAGTGCTTCGATACCTTGTAGAAGAGTGGTTGTATCCATCTTCCTAGATATGAACAATTCTTGAGTTACTTGTCTCACTTTCTTTTTGAAGTGGTAACCAATGTTGTTCTTTATCTTGAGATTCTCAACTTTTCCGGTAATTTCATCCAAGTTAAGATTCCCCCCTTGAATAGGGTTGCATGTAGTTGAAATAGAAATTAAAACTACTAGCATTTGACAACAACTCGCTGGTCGTTGTTTGACTCGAACTTTTATTTTAAGTCTGGTCATTTTGCTTAAACAGCACTTGTGTCTTTTTTAAGCCGAGTGCCTACAGAAAAGTCTACTATAGTGACAATTTCTTTTGGACTCTTTCGACAACAACAAAGTTTTCTAAACCAGTTTTCATTGTCGATTTCAACAACTTGCTTTTGATGTTCATATACTCTATGGTATACGTTATCAAACCTAGAAGTATTTGCTGGTTGTATAACCGTGCCAAACTTCCTGTTGTTGTTAAGTTGTCTAGGTGGCTTTAGGCCAACAACTTTTTTGTGATTTCTGAAGTTAACTTCTTCATCACTGGATTCAGATTCACCGAATTCCATTAACCTTTCAAAGCCTGCTCGACTTCGACCGGTTTTTGGTACCATTTTTCCAAGAAAGTTTCCCGTAAGGTACTTCTTATCAAGGGTATTAGGTTCCATGAGCGTTCCAAAGCCTCGTGGGCCTGTACTAGACTCTTTAGGCTCTCCCTTTTGAGGATGTTTGCCTTTGAAGTGCTTAGACTTCATGATTTGATCACAAACCTTTCGGTTGTGGCTCAATTCCGACATGAGATCTGTACGAGGAATTAATACCCTAGGGTAGTTTCCAACAGAATCACACGCGAGATCTTTTAAAGACATATCCGGGTCTAAGGTGTCCTTGTGAGACTCCTCAACGTCAAAGGTATCCAACTTGGATTCCTTTACGAGATCTTTTATAGTCATATCCAGGACTACGCTGGTGCCTCCTCTAGGCTCCACTACGAGATCTTTTAAAGTCATATCCAGGACTTTACCTGTGTGGGTAAGATTCTTACCATAATCTTATCCCCATGTCGAAAAGAAAAAAGTTTTCTCGATTTGTTACCTGTTGCTCCTCCAGAGTTCCAGATTCGATTGAAAAAATTTTCATTTTATTCCACCTGCCCCCCAAATCGGAAAAATTTTTACTTTTTGCGGTCGCTCATTTTCACCTGTTCATGGTGTTGCGCTCGCTCATTGGTTGAGGAAAATGTCTTTGCGCATGTAATACCTTTTTAGAAGCTCCTCCTTCTTTTGGTTTTTACCGCCAAACGTGGGTCTGTTCTACAAAATATTTTTCGACCATAAATATTTTCCTTGACCATCTTTTTGACCGTTTGGTCTAATTTTTGAAAAGAGACAATTTTGTGTCCTTTTTCTATGCAAATGTTTTATTTCCTTAACACGTGCCGCTTGTCCATTATATTTTTACTATCTTCAAAAAGAGACGACTTCAGTCGTTTAAGGATATTCAACGTAATCGGATCGTTTTTACAACAGAACTTTTTGAGGAGAGTAAAATCAAAAATGGATACTAGCTTCGTAGCCAACGTGCATGAAGTAGTATTCGCTACTTTTCTGGCTACCTACTGCTCACCGGCTTTGAACCTGCTAATCTCGAAATTCTTTAAGGCCCATATGGCTATCTATCGAGAAGGAAATGTGTCCTACAACACCGTCATGATCGTGAACACAATTCTGATGGATTTCTTCGTAAAATACCAGCGCATGTTCAGCCGTAACATCGGCATGGAATTTGTGGAACATGTCCTATCTAGATTGATCGGATATGAAGGTTTCTGGCAGCTCATTAACCATCTCAACATCCACATTTTCTATCTTACATACCGACCCCAAATATTGGTTATTTTAAGCGACGCTCTACTCGGAACCTACGGCTCTCGCAATTTTAACCGAATTTCGAACAAAATTCCGCCTTATTGCATCGGCGAGGTTGAATGTGAAGAATTCCGCACCAACCGAAGTAAGTTTATTTTCTTCGATACATTTTGAGCTAGTTACCTGAAAATTTCAAGTCTGAAAATGTATCGCCGTTGTATCAAGTATTTCTGCCTTGCGCAGCTTGAAAGCGTGCTCGCAAATCTTTAACCGTCAGGTTGATTGACCTGTGTTCAAAACCAATATTGTATTTTATATATCTGTTATTTTAACCCTTTCCGTTTATTTTCTTTTCCGAGAAATTTTACCTGTTGCGCTTGCGCAAATACTTTCAGCCTGCGTGCCCTGTGCTAGCTGGCCTTAAAATAGAATTTTCCTAGTCGTGCTAGTGATATATTTTTCATTTTTAGACACTCTGAAAGAAATCTGGAATCGAATTATCTACCAGCGTTGGAATGGTGACATTGATGCATGCTCTGCTGAAATCGTTCAGGTAGATTAAAATTTTACCATGCAGCTACCATTTGCTCGTTGATAATGTTAACGGAAGAAATAACAATTCTATAAAACTTTTCTGTTTTCATTTCAGTCTATCATGACTTTGATGAATAAGCTGGAGACTTCCGTTCGTCGCCCCCTAAGACCTTACTACCCTGGAGAACACATGCCACTGACGAAGGCTTACTATCTACCTTCTGTCAAATCATTTGTTCCGGCTCTACTGCCCGGTTCAAATCCTCTATCGGCCCTGAACAATCCTGTTCATTCACCTTGTTCTGCTGCTGGTGGTGTTCCAGGTAGAATATTTTTATGTTTTAAGCTACTAACTTTTAGCTTTTAAACTGTTTTCCTGTCAATAAACTTCCGAATGTTCATATTCGTTTAAAATTTATTTACAGTGGACTACACACAAGTTCCAAAACCAACTCCTGGACTGTTTTGCTGTGGTCGTCCTCGAACCCGAGGTTCTACACCTTTGGTTCCTGAAGCACATGCTTCAACGATTACTCAACCTGCTAGGTTGCCTGGTGCACTTGATCGACCTTTAGACCTGTCACCTACTCACCCTACTGCTCGTAGGTTGCGATCTTTGTTAACTTTACCCCGACTTCAACCTGATGTCCCTCGTGCCTTTGCACCGGTACAGTTAAGACCTCGACGACCTCTACCTAGGCCTCGACTTCTTGATCCTATCATCCTTTCATCTGACTCAGATGCTGGATGGGACTATACTCCAGCCTCAGAAGACCCACCAGTCTTCTTTGCGGAAGCTGAGGTCGAGAGAAGGACCTCTTCTACACCAAACCGTGTTCAATCCGGCTTTACTACTGACGACCCGTCTTACGAGGAGGTCGACGTTGTAGGTGGAGTGGACCCTCTAAGTCTCTCACCTTAATGTCTGTTAGGTAAAGCTTTTTACTTCATAAATTTCAACAAAATTTCCCTTTTTCATAGCGAAATTTTTACAGTGCTTTGAAGTGACCAAAAAGTTTTTAAGTCACAGAAGGCGTATCCGTATTTGTCACACCTTCTTCATCGCGCTCTTTTTACCTTTTTTCAGATGCCGACTACACCTTACTTTCGGGTAAGTTTCAAAAAGAAATTTACAAGTAGTTTTGTTCGAAAATATCTTTATTTTTGTTCTACTTCAATTACATCAATTTATTAGTATCAGGTTACCAAAATTTTGACGTACAGAACAACTTATTTTCGACTCAACTTCTCAGAATTCATCTTGATCTGTTGATCCGAAGAATTTTAAGAAGTTTCTTCTGGCTTCACTCAGCCTGTCTTCTATCTCTTCAATCCTTCTCTGTCTGTCTGAGACAAACGGATTTTGTTGAACTGGCCCCAGTTCAATATCTTCACCGTTCAGATACTGGCGCACTTGCCTCAGCTCATCTGGGTGTAGACGTAGATAGATAAACCAAAACGGTATAAACGGACAACATAGCATAGACACTACTAGTCGATGCGTGTATGCTAGGCAGCTTTCCGTCATCGAACCCATTTTCTAGGGTTTTTAAGCCTGATGCTCAAAACTTTTACTTCTGATTACTTGGCTGTACCGTTTTGTGATTACGAATGATTTTTACATTTCTCTAGATTTAAATATCATTCGCATTTTTGTAATTCTAAAAAAAATCTATTCCGATAACGCCCGCGGGTTTTTGCTAGTAGCTCCCCACTTGCTGCAATATATCGGCGAGGATAAAAAAGTTCTCCCCTTTTTCTCCCCTCTTTTCTAGAATTTATCGGCGAGAGAGAAAAAAAATACATTTTTTCTTTTTCTTGCCCCCACACTCGTTCTGAAAGTTGGTATTCTCGTGATCTGTCTTTTATGCTCGCATTATTTCGCTGCTAAAAGAACTGATCTTTTAGGGTTGAAAGAATATCACCTTTCAACTTCTTTTGCTGGGCGTTTTTCTGCTTCCAAAATTAGATTTTTTCTGCGTCTGAGCTTTAGTGCTTATCGCCCCGCTAAAATCTTCTTGTACTCCAACTTCCTTTAAGCTAGTGTCTTCTACTAGGTTTCTAACCCTAGGTGTAGACATAGCTTGAGTAGCTAGTGCTTTCTGTCTAGCTTGCTGTCTTAAATTTCTGTGTCTCTGCTCTTCATCCTCTGGATCATATTTAGTCTTAGGTTTGATTATTCTACCTCTTCTATCTACTGTAGGTGTCTGTGGAGTTAATGGATATCCATATACCCAGTCTTGGACTTCACTTTGGTTTCTACCAGTAGGTATCCTAGGTACTGCTCTGCGTCTAGCAGGAGGATGGTATTCCTCAGGGCTAATAGTGACAGCATACCCTCTGGTTCTAATGTTCACTATTGGTTCCCTGACTCTAGCTCTTTCTTCACTAGGTTTATTGGTTCGTGTACTTGTCCCTGGCCAACTACCCTTGGATAAGTTAGTTGCCCTAGTTTCATAGCTAGTGACACTTTCTGAGATATCTTCGTCTGATTCTACTTCTTTCTCAGAAACATCAGTTTCTATTGAGTCAGAATCTCTCGAAGATAAGGAAGGCTCTTTTTCTGCTTCCTTTTCCTTTACTGATTTTGAAGCTTCAGAACTGACTGTAGGCTCTACAGTATTTTCTGCTTCTTCTTCTCCCGCAAGTTCTTTTTCTTGATCAACTAAAAGTTGTTCTAGTTTCTTTCCTAGTTCAAACTCAGCTTGATGTCTAATGTCATCATTAGGGCTTATAATGAGTTTCTCTAACTCTTCAAACTGAAGTCTGAGACTTTTATTCGAACTTGATTTTGAACTCGAGCTCGGATTAGAACCTGTTACCTTCTGATCATTTAAGATCTTGTCCTGTAACTTCTCTCTAATCTCATCGTCTATCTCTATGAGTTCAAATAGTTGACTTAAGTGATAACTTCCCGATTCGGTAGATTCACTTCTTATTTCGACTACAGAATTTTCTTTTTCAGTTAACTCGGGTTCAGCAAAATTTTCAGTTTTTGAACTTAAAGTTATTGAACTTTCCGAGCTTCCATTTTTACTCGAATCTAACCCTTCACTTCGGTTTAATGGGTTTTTCTCTGCTCCCATTGGTTGTTTCTCTGAAACTACCGAACTACCTGCCTCTCTGCTAGGAGGGGATGGGTAATCTGCAGTAGCTGGCTTAGCTGAGCTACCTGCTTCAACACCCTGAGGGTTTAGATAAATTTCTCGACTCGATTTATCCTTCTCTGAGTGAAGAATATATTCTTTTTCCGTCGAATCTTCAAGAACCAATTCTAACTCCGAGTTTTCTTCACCTTCTTTTCGATTACTAATGCTCGACCGATAATCGAATTTGGTTACACTTTCTGTATCGATATCCTTATCGATAACCGACAGTATCTCTTCGTTATTGTCAAGATTTAACTTGCTCAAGAATTGATCTAGAATTATAGGGTCAATCACCTTTTGCTCCTCAGTTTCAGCTTTGTAAGGTTTGCAATCTCTTACAGCCACTTGTCTTGTGTGAAAAGGTTTAATGTCTCCCCTATGTATGTATCTGAATAAATCTGGATCCCTGTAGTAGTCTTCTAGCCTGGCATTTTCAGTCCAAGGTACTACTACTAAGCTTGCTGGGTAAACTTTAATGATTCTGAACGGACCTATGTACTTGGTTCTCAGTTTCATTTTCCCAATACCCGAAGCTGGATTCTGATTTTTGATTACTACAAAATCTCCTATTTCGTAGTTGTGTGTTTTCGCTGTTTTATCCCACTCTTGTTTTTTAGCTTGAATGCGTTTTTCATTTCTGGCACGTGCGATCTGAAAAGCTACTTCTTGAAACCGTCTCATCTTTTGATGGTACTCGGTCACATTAGCACTTTCAGTTTCGTGAGGCACTAGCGGTACCATGCTGCGCTCAGTGAAATGTCCTAAGAACAATTCATTAGGCGTATACCCTGTGGCTGTGTGCACTGAATTGTTAATTGCATTCAATAACAAGGGAAGTGCGTATGGCCAATACTTTTTATCCGAATCTTGCAGTCCTTTTCGGAGTAGCATTGCTATCGCACCGCACATTGTTTCAGTCGGATTAGACTGAGCGTTGTGAGGAGGGGTGCTTGTTTTTACCACTCCTAATAATGAGGTTAAATGCCTCATAAACGATCCGTCTAAGTTGCGAGCATTGTCGCTGTGCAAGGCCCACATTAGTCCATATGCTGAAACATAGTGACTCATAAATTTTCTCACCACATAACTAGCTTTTTCACTGGCCAATGGTATTCCGAAAACATGCCTACTGAATCCGTCATATAGTATCATAATAGCGTAGCTTTTGTCAACTGCTCTTGGCAGACCAACAACTAGATCGCAATGAACTACATGTAGTGGATACATAGGTCTTATGACATGTCCTAGTTTAAATTTAACCGGATATTTGTCATTGTATTGACAGACGACACATTTTTCGTGAAATCGAACTATGTCTTCCCTCATCTTAGGCCAGTAAAACTTCTTTCTTAGTGTCACATAGAATTTTTCTTTGCCTAGATGTCCACTCATTAAGTTACCATGGGTGGCATTTAAGAGTGCTGGTACAATGACTCTTGGTATACAAACAGTGTAGTATACTTGTCCATCAGATGTAGTAAATTTTCTCATCAACAGGCCCTTTTTCTTAAGAAATCCTTGCCTAATAATTTTCAGGTCATTTTTCTTTACTAATTCTAGCTTTTCTTGGCAGAACTCATCGTCCTCCTGTAGTGCTAAAAATGATCGATATGAAAAACAACTGTTATTAATAGCTAGCATTCTTATGCAGTAGCCGATTGTTTTCATTTTACCATCTGTGGTTTCAGAGTCTAAGTGAATCTCTTGTTCATTTTCGATTTCGTTTGTCTTCTGATCAATTTTACAAAACTGCCTTTGCTTAGCAGCTACCCTGTCACTGTGTAAGTGAGTGGTCGCATCTGCTAGTCTGTTGACATAAGATGTTTCTTTATCTATCTTAATTTCAACGTTCTCTAGGTCAGCTTTATCATTGGTCCCTTCCTTATATCTTTCTAAAAGGATAGGCCATTCTTTTTGAACGTATCTTTCACATCGGTCAAGATATGCTTCTAACTTAATAGAGCCTTCCTCTATGGAAGGAGCTCCTAAGTATTCTAGTGCTGGGTGTTTGTTAGTTACCTGGTCATCACATTTGATTAAACCAGTATCATGAGCTCTGGATAGGCCATCAGCAGCCTTATTCTTAACTCCTTGCACAAACGAGACAGTGATGTCATATTCAGCTACTAGAAGAGCTAAGCGAGATATCTTGCCTGATACTCCACTTTGAACTTTGAGAAAAGTCCATGCTCTGCAATCTGAAAAGATGTGTACTGGGTTTCCACATATGTAGAAACTCCACAAATTTAATGCATAGACTATAGCCAGCAATTCTTTGCAAGGTGTGCTTAGCTTTAGTTCTTGATCATTAAATTTCCTTGATCCATATGCACAAGGATGACTCTTCTTGTCAGTTGGGTCAACCTGGCATAGAACTGCTCCAATTGCTATGTGACTAGCATCTGTATACAGTTGAAAGACCTCACCTTGTCTTGGCATCCTTAGAACTGTATCAGAGCACATTGCTTCTTTTAGAGCTTCAAAGGCTTTCTGAGCCTCTTCATTCCATTTAAAAGGTTCAGCCTTAGCTACATCATGCATGGGCTTGGCGATTTTAGCAAAATCTTTAATAAACCTTCTATAGAATGAGGCTAGTGATACAAAAGATATCACTTGTTTTGCAGTACTTGGTACTGGAAATTCTTTTATGGACTTTACCTTAGCTTCTTGTGGCTTGAGCAGATTGTTTTCCAACGTAAACCCCAACCATTCCATAGGTTGACTAGCATCATAGGCCCACTGGCATTTATGTGCTACTAGTTTTAGATTGGCATCAATGATCCTTTCCAGCATACCATCAATGTGTCGAAGGTGTAGATCGTAGATCTCGCTTCTACTTTTGGTAGTATTCACTGGTGTAGTTATCATTAAATCATCTGCATAATAGCTGCTAGGTTCGTAACCTGAGCATAGCAATGCCATCAAGCAACAGAATGCATTCATTGCACAAACATGCCCAAATGGAGCTCTTACATACTCGTATAAAGCATTGTTAAAGTAAAATGCTGTTACCGGTATAGCTTCATCAGTCAGCATGATTTGATGAAAGGCATTCTTAAAGTCTAGAGCCGTTCTGAAGTAGGCTCCGTTGATTTTTTCCATCGCTTCTTCTATCCAATAGTTGGGAAAACTATTGGGTATGGTGTGCTGATTGACTTGCCTTAAGTCCACACAGATGCGATGTGAGACAACTCCATTCATAGTTTTCTTTTTAACTACTACTAGGTTGGTAGAATGAGGACTACGACTAGGCCGTATAATCCCTTGTTCCAACAAGTCGTCTATAGCTTTTTGAGCTATTTCTCGATACTTAAATGGGACGTGTCTGGGTTTATTGTGTAAAAACCCTGTACCTGGTTTAAGAGGTAAGTCCAATTTAAAGTACCTACAGCATCCTACTTCAGTTTTAGTTTTTGAGAATGCTTCTTTTCTAGCTAATAGGAGGTTTCTTAATTTCTCCCATTCTTGTTCACTCAAATGCGAGTGTTCAACACTGTTCAACCATTTGTCTGGATCCTCTTTTTCTTCAGATTCTCCTTCTTTAATGGATTCAGCTGCAGGAGGGGCTGGCAAGCCATCTCCTTTTCCATCCAACAAGTTTTTTCTTTCTTCCTTGTCGTGGATGTAATGAATGTTGAACTCTTCCTGCTCTTCAGGTTGTTCAATAACCATCAAGTTTTCTTGACGTATTTTGATGTGATCAGGTAAAAGATTCTTCAACTGTTGTTGAATTGCTTCATTTGCCCAATGCACTTTTTGTTCATGGATCTTAGTGATTTTTGCCACTAAAGCATTAGTTGGTATTTTAAGAATGTCCTCCGAGACATTCTCTACTAACATCAATGCGTTTCCATGCTCATCAATTGTGGAAACAGATTCTCTGAATGGAGTCAATTGAAACTCGTTTTCCACAGGCGTTAGCACAACTTCCTGCCCTATCATCTGGGTGTTAATTGACACACAGACTTTAATTAACGCACTACTTTTCGGAGCGACGTAATTTTCATGGACAGTGCATGCTTTGCTGTTTTCCAATTGATAAATGATAGGTATAGGGGGATGCCCTCCTTCTGCAATGATTAAAAACTTGCCCCTATCAAACACTAATCTGTTATAAAAGGCGTCTGCACCTAATAACAGAAAATCAGCTTTGTTTTCATATACCATTACCCCAAGAGTCATTTTATATTCTCCTAAGTAAAGGTCTATGTCAACACATCCAAATACTTTTAATGGATGCCCACTCGCAGATTTCAATCTAGGCGGGTTGCTAATAGTTTTGACGAAAGTTTCTAGAGAATTTTCTCCAAATCTTTGTGTCAAGAAGGTGTGAGAACAGATAGTCATATCAGCTCCTGTATCTACACATACCCTAGTTTTTACAACTTTCTCAGGGTTTAGGGTTATGTTCATGTCTACTATGACATACGCACTACCCACTGGTTTGTCATCAGTTATCTCTCCTTCTTCAACCTTGCTGATTCTGAAGATAGGGATGTCGCTAATACCAATTACTTCATCACTG
>Ga0214197_1000259_pt1 | contig 20640 bp, 19 predicted proteins | sample TroBogEpilimnion_16_FD_153035 | JGI IMG/M metagenome (GOLD analysis project Ga0214197, IMG submission 153035) | Freshwater microbial communities from Trout Bog Lake, WI - 09SEP2008 epilimnion | ecosystem: Environmental > Aquatic > Freshwater > Lake > Epilimnion/Euphotic zone | place: Trout Bog... | reverse complement strand
GTCTATAAAGGCCGTGCGATTATGCAGCGTATGAAAGGTAAACCGCTGAACTGGATCTGGCTTGCCAACTACGCCATGAACCGCTTTACCAGCAAACTCCAACCAGAAAGCTTCCACTGATAATGGTCAATGGCGTTCGAGGCCCTCGGCATGGAGCCGAAAATCAGACACGTGCCTGTATGGCTTCGGCGACATCGACCTTTTCGTGATGGGCCTTGTCAACAAACCCCTGAGAAACATCTTGTCCTTCGCTCTGTCTGTCAGCCGCATAAACAACGTTGCCCCGGCAATCGGCACGAGACATCTCAAGGATTTTTTCCATGAACTTGCGACCAAAGGCGGTTAGTGCTCTTGCGGAACTGCTTCATTTCAAATCCAGTTCTATTACCAATGATTTAAGATTATGGATGACGATAAACCTGAAGATCTAAGAACAGCCCTCCTACGGTAGTCATCGTTCATGAGTGCTGACATAGAACATGTGCAACAAAGGGTATTCTCAACTTATCGAAAATAAGGAAGGAAGATTATCGTAGACGAACCGATTTAAAATCCAGATACCATTTGACCCGGGCCGGAGCTGCGATTGACGCATTGTGTTGGTATAATCCTGCCCGAACTTGAGTGTCCATTGTCTGATGGCTTCATAGGTGACAATCACCCCTCGATAAGCAAGCATTTCTTCTCTATCACGAAAGCTAAAGGTGAAGCGGAAGTATGGCAACACTGCATGACGGATGACCTTGGCTGGATAGTGGTGGCAGTGTGAGGGTTCGGGTTCTTTTCCATAGCTGAACCTTTCTGGACTATATCCTTTCTTATTCTGAAAAGCAAAAATTGGCAGAACTCTTTTCGTAACAAACAATGATGTTATTTTAAGGGACGTGAGCCCAAGTAAAGGGAATAAACTTCATTGAAAAGGGATCTGCTTCAATACTGGTTTATATATTGGCGCCTATTGAACAGCAAAGGCAACAAAAAATTTGGCGAGCTTCGTAAAAAGTATTAAAACAATAACGCAAGTTAAAAATAGAGAGCCGCATTGTTTAATGATGTGAATTCCACAACCAAATGGTTCCCTGATTCTGGCTTACTTTTACATACACATAGCGGATTATTGTACAAGCAACTGAAGCCCACAGAACAAGATATCAGGTTTATAGTATCTTGCGATCATTTATCTGCTTCATGATGCTCATGCTGCGGTAGGTGTCTTTCGAGCCAGCCTGCAGCCTAGAGATGATTTCACGAACACGAATAAGATAGTTCCTGAAGTTCATGTTGTTTCCAATGTCTGGGTACGATGCCGCCTTTGCCACGAATGCTGAAAGGCTTGAAACCTGCATTGAGGCAAGAAGTAGATTCCTGTAATACCATCGCAGAGCAAAGGTTTTTTCATTTTTATCCTCGGGAGCAAACAATCTTGGCAACCAGAGTACCCGGCTGTGTTCATCGCCGTAAATGACGTCGCCTTGCTTGGTGTTTTGCATGTCGATCGTATGGTCGGCCAGTTTGGAAAAGCAGACCTCATTCCATTTGTAGTTCCATGTGACCAACGCATCGAGTGTCTTGTGCACTTGGTCATTCTGCTGGACGGGTTGCAGGAGAAGGTCGGGATCACCGGCATCAATCGCAGCTATTAAAAAGGGGCCTTCGTTGATTCCGTCTTGAACCTTCATCATTTGGCAAAGCTCGTTTAGCAATTCGTCTGCAAGCGACTTGAGGGTGGTCACGGGATTGCTTTTGTACTGAAACACAGAGTCGAACCGGACGGCTCGAGCCAAACCGACAGCCTCTTCGTTGTCGACACAGTTAACAATGTTGAACGTGGTAATCAGCGCGGCACCGTGCCGATAGAGGTAACCTTCGAATGAATAAGTGGTTGATTGTTTCCAGGAATCACAGGGAACCAGCTTGACATTCTGGTTAAGGGAGACACGGAACGGAATGATGAGATTGGCACAGAGATTGGATATCTTGCCAATCGTATCCGAAGAGATAGAGGGATAACCATCCAGAGGGTCATTGCCCTGTAAGTAATATCTCCAGAACCAGTTGTATTTTTTACCCTTGCTTTCGTCATTCCAGGGAAGCTTAACCGGCAGTTTATTTTCACTGTAGAGCGTCCTGATTGTGTCTTTGAAGTCGCTGACCCTGAGGGGATAAGGGAAGGAGGACGAGTCGTTTCCTGTTGCCTTCACAACTGGTTCGAAGAGACGAAACGAGGTACGAATCCAAATAAAAGAGATACGTAACTTTTTGATTTTCATTTGAAGTTTAACGGATTTTTGTTTAGCATTTAAACGACTTCGGTGGGTAATTACCCATTCACGAGAGTCGCCACTATCTTGGCATCATCCATTCAAGATGTATTCTCGTCCGACTGCGGATTCTTCGGAATCCGCTTTTTTTGGTCACTACGACGACTGGAAAGGGTAAAACACGCTCTGCTCTTCCTGAATATCCTCTAATTTATCTTCTTTTACCAACATCGGCTTTTTTATAGTTATTATGGTATCATCTGAGTACCATTCGATTTTTTGAATTAATGAGCCTTTTTCTTTAGACGATCTGCCGCTTATGAAATCATCGAGAAAGTCAGCAAGGGTAATATCTTTATTATTTTCATTGAATTTGTCGTATAGTTTATCGTCTTCTTTATTGAACAGTACTTTGACAAAGGGGATGAGCCATACAGAATCGTCTTCTGCATTTTCTTTTGGTATCAGAAATCCTTTGAGATTGGGTGGGTCTTGCAACGTTGCGATCTTGAACCATGACGTACTCTGGGGTCTGAAATGCACGACCTTTGGCAAAAGGGTTTCTGGAATATCAAGCGGACTGATTTTCCATCGGTTCTTTAGTATCATCAGATAGGCACCGAGCCATCCTGTGGCTGATATGAGAAGGCCTGTGAACAACGAAAACGTCCACATCATGGTAATATCCATAAAGCCGTACCCAAAAAGAAAGTTTCTACTTCCGAACGTGGTGAAGCTCATATAAATCGGATATAACACCCAAACCATGGCGAGCGAAAAGGTTATCGCCACGACCCAGAACCTGAGATCGTCTTTCTTGGCGTTGCTGAGCCATTCCGGATAACTCTTTTTATAAGGTTCAGGTACGATCCAGGGCCAAGTCAAGCCTGCCGCGATCAGTATGATGAAACCTGGGAGAACCAGAAAGGTAACCGCGTTCTGCAATGCTCCGAGAATCTCGTTTTCCCCAAATGCATTAACCTTAAACTCATGCGAGATCGGTATGCTGGTACTGAGTGATTTCCCTTGTTTTCCTTTTGCCAGGAACACGTTGAACAATAGCATATGTTTGCCGGGACGAAGCTGGTTTTGAGCTTCTACATAAATGCCATATGTGCCTGAGGAGCCAGGAATAATCGGGATGCTATCCGGATAACGCAGAGAATTCTTTGTGCTTGGCTGAGTCTTGCTAGTGTCATTGTAAGGAGGAGTCAGGAAAAACGCCCTCGGATATGCTGGTCGGATGTGCAGAAATTCAGGGTATTCAGCAATATCGATTTTCTTGACCGTGATGAGGGAATCAGAACGGTTTTTAACGATGATGTAGATGAAGCCAGGGCGGTAATCGCTGATTTCATTCATCGACGACAGGATCGAGACATCGGCAACAAGTGCCTCCGTTTTGCTTGTACTGGAATCCTCTTCTTTGCTTTTTCCGGAATCCGCAGCATTGGCATTACCGACAGGAAGGCTTCCCAAAGTCAGCATGACCCACAACCTGACTATCACAAATTTCCTCACAAGATAGCCCTCCATAGATTTAAACTGCTTTACGGCAATAGATTCGAGCTATTCAATCGTGTATTCATGTAGGTTGAAGAGCATTCCCAATAACTTGACAGTGCCGTGTTGATTGATCTGAACATTAGGGATATCACGGACACATCCCCCTAAATTGGCGTAATAATATCCACCCGGCAGCATATTCAGGAAATAATAAAAGCAGAGCATTCGAAAATTTGTTACCACCAAAACCCCTTGAGTTGAACATCCGTGAGTTGAACAACTTTTCAGTTTCTTATGTTTCTCACGGTAAACCAAATTTATCAAGAGACTATTCTGTAGCTGTGGATCCACAAGAAAAATCAATAACACTATATATACTGCAATGGTCACAATATCATGTAGCCGATTTGATTCAAACGTTTAAATGGTTGGACATAGAAATAAAGATGTCTATCTTGGTAGCGCAGAGCACACATTATTACAAACCAAGCAGTTTGTTGAGTTGATGTTTGATAAAAAAGAATTTAATTACTATGCGGCCTAACCTTGGAATACCCATTTCACTTAAAAAAATATTTGCGCTGTTGGATAGGCGTTCTTTGAATTTCTTTCGTAAGTTTTCTGGTACATCTGTTAACTTAAGTTTGCTGCCGTTTAACTTCTCTAATATTGGATGTATTTCCATCCATGGTTCTGATTTGACTTGTTGGTTGTTTCCGGGATAATGCGGAAACCATGATTTACCCGCTCCTTTAATGAATTCTTGAGCTTTCTTTCTGCCAACATCGTAATCGTGATCTCGATAAGACTGGTCAAAGAAACCCAGGAATGCTGTAAGCTTACCCCCAGCAAGATCATCGTCTTCAGCTGTAATACCGAATATTTTCATATCATCCTTTTCACCGAGATCGGCAGCTTTTTCTAATACCAAAATAATATCAATAAAGATATTAGCCGCTGAAAGGCCACAGTTTTGAGTGAGATCAGAATATTCTTTCTTATACTGAATCCGCAGCCTGTTTTGTTCTTCAGTTTGTTTTGCTTGCGATTTTTGATCGTCACCAAAAAGAAGAGGAAGCAAATTAGTCGATAGATTCTGGAGTTGGGTTGAGTTGATTTTATTAGCGATTATTGCATCGCTTAAACCTTTTGCACGTTGATCCAGAATCTTGATTTGATCGTTAACTTGTTCTGCTGTTATCCAATCATGAAATCGAGCTTGATGATAGATGGCGGGAATAATAGCTTTAGCAGTATTAAAAAAATCGGCATTTTTTTCGTTGAAATTAGGATTTGAATGACCTTTAAGGCTTTGTGGGGATACAAAAAGATAAAATCGTTCATCGTGTAAGGAATGGGTAGGATCTAATTTATCAACTAAATCTTTAGCCATTCCAAGAGGCTCGTTTTCAAATACCCCACCGTCTGTATAGGTAAAGGTTTGTTTTGACTCTTTAAAAATGCCATTAGGAATAGGATGTTTAGATTTCGATTTGTTTTCAGACTCCTTAAACTGACGATTTAAATCTTTAACCCTGAAAGCGAATGGAAATGCACCACAGGAGACGGCGGCATTCCGGATATCAACCCAAACATCACCCGGTTTGCCTGAGTCAAAAATTTTTATCATTCTATCCTGAAAGCGAGTATAACAAAAATATCCGCCAGTAATAAGGGAACGAACATAATCCACACCATTCAAGTTACTAAGAGCCAGACCTAGCCATAAGGTATCAGCAGCCGCGGAGTGTTTTTTTGGTTGTTTACCGGTACCAGCATAACAGTCATCGACGTGTTTTTTAGATATGTCGTCAATAAGGTTAGAAGATAGAATTGAATGCGTCGGATCGTCGCCTTTTTGAAAATTGATTAATTTGTCGAAACTTACATCCTGAACCCAAGCATGATAAAAGGAGTTGTCGTAGGGTTCATCGAGCGATGATGCCTCAAAGAGTAATTTCTGCGCCGCTATGGTAGCGGACATCCCTCCTGCGGAGGCACCAACTAATACATCTATCTCAATTTTTTTACTTTCATCTTGCTCGATAGTATTATGATGTTTAATTGTACGGATGATTTCGTATAATACCCCGGCTTCATAGCTTCCGAGCGATACAGCACCCGCTATGGTTATTGCAAGCTTTTTGGCCATAAGTTCTCTTTTTTTTGAAAAAGTACCTCCATGTAGCTCTGCTGCGTGTTATTATCTCATTTTCATCGATTTGCTTAGGAAGTAGAAAGCCGAGAGCTATTAATTGTATAAGGTTGGATGGGACACCAATTGGTATCGGATAGAAAGAGCTGCGACCAGCACTTATGATCTCTGAAAATTAATAGCCAACTGATTGAAAAGGTTACATGATCTTTTCGGAGTTATTGTAGGGTTCAATACTCTCTTAACAAGAGTAAAAAAAGTAATAAACAAAATGTAATTTGCCAAACAAAGCAGTTATCATCAGCTTGTTTTTGCTGAGATGATTGTGCATTACCACACGTGCCGACCGGTAATGTCAAGTTGCGAAAAAGCTGAAATTTGGTAGGGTATAGGTATGGAAAAGAAAACGAATCCCTACGCCAGCCACAGGCATCCGACCGAGATTATCAGTCACACGGTATGGTTTTACTTCCATTTCACCTCGATCTTTCGTGATATTGAAGAAATATTTGATTATCGAGGGGTGATTGTCACCTATGAAGCAATCCGCCAGTGGACAATCAAGTTCGGGCAAGATTATGCCAACACACTTTGTCGACAACAAGCCCCCCGCGGGGATATATGGCATCTGGATGAGATGGTGCTCACCATCAAGGGTCAACACCACTACCTGTGGCGGGCAGTGGATCAGAGTGGCTATACGCTCGATATCCAGACGCAATCGGAATGCAGCCAGACGTTTCTTCCGCAATCTTTTAAAACGGATGGCCTATGTTCCCCGTGTTATCATTACCGATAAACTGAGAAGCTACGGTGCGGCAAAACGATAAATCCTGCCCGGTGTTGAACTGCTGCAGCACAAGTTACTCAATAACCGAGCCGAATTGTCGCACCAACCTACCCGGTAAAAAGAACGGCAGCTGCGAAAGTTCAAATCACTAAAGCAGGCGCAACGGTTACGGTCGGTTCACGCCCATGTTGGTATCCTGTTTCGAATTCGTCATCGTTATAAAACCGCCCCTCACTATCGAACTGCACGTCTTCAAGCTTTTATGACTTGGCAGGATGTGACGTGGTCTATAATATTCTGCCTTATGTTTTATTGATAACTTGACAGTACCAAGATTGACGATATTTCGTGGTATTACAGCACAAAAAGCATACCTTCCTTATTACTGAAACCCTTTTGCATGGAAACCGCTTCTCGCTCTGATTGACAACAACGATCTGCACCCGATTATCCGAGCGCATTCAAAGGTTAAGATGCTCATCGACGCACGGTGAACATGATGCGGATGTCTTCAGCGGAAAACAAATTATCACCATGTCAGACAACACAATAGATCGTTTTTTCGGATATCTGAATTGGCTTTTCAATCCATTCCATGGGTTGAAGACAACGGAAGTCTATGATTTGATTGGCACCTCTTCACTTACTGAGAATGCGTTATATCTGAATCTTGGCTATTGGCGTGATGTGGATACCATTGATGAAGCCAGTGAAGAGCTTGCTCTTCTGGTGGCGAAAAGAGGCGGCATGGGTCCAGGTGATACTGTCTTGGATTGCGGGTATGGTTTTGGCGATCAGGACATCCTCTGGACAAGGAACCTGAACCCCGAAAAAATCATTGGGCTGAATATTACGAATTCTCAGGTTGAGCGGGCCCGGATGAATGTTGCCGATGCGGGACTCGAGAAATCAATAGATTTAAGAGAAGGTTCGGCAACAGAGATGCCAATTGAAAATGAATCCATTGATCTGGTTGTTTCCGTGGAAAGTGCTTTCCACTATAGAACCCGTGAGGATTTTTTCAAAGAGGCGTACCGCGTTTTGCGTCCAGGCGGAAGGCTTGTGACAGCGGACATTTTACCAGTAGAAAACTCCGATAACCTCTTCAGGCGAATAGAGCAATGGATTTCATGGAGCCTTGTCGCAGGAAAATTTAATATTCCGCATGAAAACTACTATGTAATCCCATCTTATAATAATAAACTCTCCAAAGCCGGATTTGTCAATATTGATAGCAAATCAATACGTGACGATGTCTATATGCCTCTTCATGAGTATCTGTCAAAAAACCAGACATTTGTCGGCAAGCTGCATCCACTTGCAAAAATTCTTGCACAATTAACATTGAATCGTTCTGCAGAGAGTGTCTACGCCGGCCTGGACTATATCCTTTCTTATTCTGAAAAGCCAAAATTGGCAGAACTCTTTTCGTAACAAACAATGATGTTATTCTACGTAAAGCTATTGCATGACAAGACGTTGGTCTTTCTGAGATTACGCCGCACCCCCTGTTTCATTAATCCATAGCCGACGAGGTCATCTTCTGCCGTCATCTATTGGACCTTTATTCGCAAACCCGAAAGGTTGATTTTTCCGGGGGCATGGAAATAATTTTCTCCGTCTGTATAATGCATGTGGTAAACAAAAGTCACTTCCGCTAAGATCGGCACCGCTGAGGTCAGCAGCTGAAAAATCGGTCTCGCTGAGGTTTGCATCTGTGAGATAGGCTCCATTAAGACTTACCTCGCTGAAATCTGCACCATTAAAGTCTCCTTCACTGAGGTTAGCGCCACAAAGAGCTGCATTGGCAAGGCTTCGTCGTGGAGATCTATCTCTATTTCCGGATGTGCTTTACGGGCATCATTCCACTCAGCAACTGATCGTAGCAAAAGGTCAATGGTAAACATGGCAGTAATTTTTATGTTGGTGGATTAGCGTCCTTGATTTCAATTCAAACCATCTCGACGGCCAATTCTCTCATTTTATTGCAGGAGGTGACCACAAACATTCTGTCAATCCCTGTCAATGACTCCACGGCTCATACACTACAATGCCCTATGTATCAGGGCAGAACTGTGTTGTACCGTACGGGTGAAGTGTACATCAGGGTAGCCAAACACCATGGCATAGCCAATCAGATGGTCATCTGGAATGCCAAGTAAGTGACGGGTTTCTGGCAACAAGTCGTTGATAGCCCACTTTGCAAGACCGTTCCAGAGGGTGCCAACCCCATTGGCTTGAGCAAACAGCTCAAAATACGACAGGGCTATCAGGCAGTCCGGCATCGGTGAGGGCAGGTTCATAGGTGTTGAGGTAATAAGCAGATGAGGAGCACTGCGGAAAATGATATCGACTTGATGGTTTTGCCATATCCGAACAAAGTTGCCGTAAGATTCCTTCCCTTTCGGCAGAGCATTTTCTTTGACGAGTCTTACCAGTCCAGTCATCACTTCATCACGCAATTGTGCAACCTTATCCTTGCTATCCAATACCGTGAAGCGAACCTGACGTGAGTTCACACCGGTAGGAGCGTGCCAGGCAACTTTCAGGAGTCGTTGAAAAAGTGCCGGATCAAGATTTTCATCCTTGTAGCGACGCACTGATCTTCTCCCTTTGATCAGTGTTTCAAGTTTGTCGGGGTCAGGATATCCGCCGGCAAGAACAGTACTGGCTGCTGGATCCAGACCAAGGATTGAGACTGATCCAGTCGGGCAGATTGCAAGGCAGTGCTGGCATTTATAACAACTGCCTTCTTTTTCAAGAGCAATGGTCGGGTAGCCATCCTCCGACAGAGATATTATCCTTGCCGGGCAATCAGCGACGCACTGACCGCAACGAGTACAGTTCAGTTTATTTATTTCGAAATCCAGCATTGTTGTCATTTTGAAGTTTTTCAGAGTATGTGACGTATATACCGACTAATCGTTAATTGTCCACAGATGAGCAGGTTGCAGCGGAAAAATCAGCATAGACGAAGATAGACCGTCGACGGGTGTCTCGAATGGTTCGGCCCATCATCCGACCCTGATCACCAGTTTTCCGAAATGACTCGCGCTGGCGAGGTGGCGATACGCCTCTTGGGCCTGATCAAATTCGAACACGCGGTCGATGACGGGTCGCATCTTGTGCAATGCGATTGCGCGATTCATCGCCAAGAACATTTCACGCGATCCGACATAAATTCCTTGCAGCGTTGCTGATTTCCGCATCAACATGGCGGGATTGATTTCCCCGCTTGTCAGCACGCCGATCAGCGCGATTTTCCCGCCGAACCGCACGCTATCGATCGAACGCGGCAACGTACCCGCGCCGCCGACCTCGACGACCAGATCGACGCCGCGCTTGGCGGTTGCCTCAAGGACGCCATGCTGCCACTCCGGGAAGGATTTGTAGTTCACCGTTGCGTCGGCGCCCAACGCATGAGCACGGCGGATTTTTTCCTCATGAGACGACGTCGCGATGACCCTCGCGCCGTGCATTCTCGCGAACTGCAACGCAAAGATCGAGACGCCGCCGGTGCCGAGCACAAGTACCGTCTCGCCGGCGCGTGTCCGGCCGAAATCCACCACCGCGTGCCAGGCGGTGACAGCGGCGCAGGGCAGGGTAGAGCCTTCCTCGTATGAGAGATGCTCCGGCAGATGAACCAGGCCATCTTCGTGCAGAACCACCTGCTCGGCCAACATTCCGTCGATCGCGCCGCCGAGCGCGCTGGCGCCTGCTTGCGGCGCCCCTTCGGCGGTGACGCCACCCGCGATCCATTTCTGCATGAAAATGCCGGCGACGCGGTCACCCACCTTTACTCGCGAGACTTGATTGCCGATGGCGATCACCTCGCCTGCGCCGTCGGAACAGGGTACCAGATTCGGTCGATGACGGCCGCGCCCATACGTACCGCGGACCACCATCAGATCGCGGAAGTTGAGGGAAACCGCGCGGACGCGGATCAGAACCTCATCATCCCCCGGTGCGGGGTCGGGCGCCTCTGCAAGCGTGAGGTTCTCGATCGCACCGGGTTCGGGAATTCGATACAGCTTCATGTCCGTCTGCCTCGTTCATTTTGTACGATTTAAGAAAAATGACAATATCCATAGACTGCTGAAACTTATCTTACTTGTCTGGAGATTTCATCCATTGTCCTCATCCGAGTTCTTGACTCGAGGGGGGGAAATCACCACGTGAGTTAGCTGGTTGTGAGCTTCCAAAAATCCGGTACTGGATGACTTATTTTCGGACAGAATACACAGCAGAAACAATCTGATTGGTTACCATTTCCTATTTTTCAAGCGTTCTGCATTGTACGAAAAAATCACGCAATCGGTGCGTGCCATGAAGAGGAGCAACGGTATCTATTCTGCTTACAGTAGTCGCAAACAGAGCAACATCATGGACATCGCGATTGAAGATGCCGATTGCTGCAACCAACCCGTCAGCCAGCCATAGTGGCAGAGAGAGCACGAAAGGATAGTTTTTGGCTATTTCGGCAGCAAGATCAACCATTTCACAGTAAGTGAAAACCTCAGGGCCTCCCGCTTCAACCTCTTTTGCCGTTCCCTCGATCGCATCTACGCAAACTTTGGCAAGGTCAGCACCGTGAATGGGATTCGACCGCTGGTAACCATCCCCAACCATCAGGGTGAATCCGCGAAGAGCCCTTGCTACAAACTGTCCGATCTCCGAATAATAGCCTGTTGGACGGATAATGGTGCTGTCAATGTTCGAGGCTTTCAGCTCCCTGACAAACTTCTCATGAGCCTGTATGTTCGGAATATTCATCATCCGATGTGCATCAAAGACCGATACGTAAACGAATTTACTTACCTTAGCCTTCAGAGCCAGATTCAGCAGATTCAGGTTTGCCTGGTAGTCTACGTCGAAAATCGAATGCACGAAATCCGGCTTGATCATGCCAAGCGATGAAAAAACAACCTCCACGCCATCGCATACTTCAGCGATGGTTTCAGGCTTCGTGGCATCGCCGATGAAATACTCATCAGCCAGATTGTCGAGAACCGGTGCGAAATAAGGTCCGGGTATGTTGATCTTCTCCGGGTTGCGCACCAATGCACGTACCCAATAGCCGCGATTTTTTAACTCCTGTACTACATAGCGTCCGAGATAGCCGGTCGAACCGGCCACAAGTACTTTCTTCATTGTCATGATAATATGGTTGAAAAATATGTTTGAACCGTTTCCATCATAATGATAAACTATTTTGAGAACAACATAATCAGCCGGCGATCAAGGTAATGCAAAGAGTATCCCGTACTCTAGCACAGAGGGTTATGCAGGAAGCTCACCATTATTCCACAATTCTTTCAGAAATTTCCTTACAGCAGCAATAAAGGCTTCTGGCTGCTCTTCCTGTGGAAGATGCCCGCAATCAGGAATAACCACCAGTTCAGCAAACGGAAGTTCGCCGGCAAGCCGGATGCTCTCCTTTGTATTAACCGTAATATCGTGCTCACCGGTAATGACGAGGGATGGCTGCCGAATGGTTTTTAGTTGCTCATCCAGCCGAAGATGATGTGTCTCAAGAAAAAGCTCCCAGAACGCCCTTGACCACTCTCCAGTCATGAGGTCACTGCGAAACGCAGCCAGAATTTCGCCATCAAGCCGTTCCTTTTTGTACCAGAAACTGCGAAGATTCCTATCGTAAAGTCTGGTGATGAGGAGCTTCATTAAACGGGAAAAAAGAGGGGTCAAGGCTTTCATTGCCGGTTTTATGAATGCAGGTATCTCGCTGGTAGCATAGCCGCTGTATATCATTGCATCTACAAGCACCAGCCCCTCAACATGCTGCGGATAGCGCAATGCAGTCAGCAGCGCCATAGTGCCCCCTGTTGAATTGCCAACCAGTACAGCTTTGCTGAACCCGAGTTTTTTTATCAGTGCTATAACCAGGTCACTCTGTGCTTCAGGAGTGTAACTTACCCCCGTTGCCTTTGACGGCAGAGGGCGGGAGGTCAGGCCAAACGCAGGGCGGTCGAATGCCATGACCGATGCGGTTTCCGCCAGTCCATCAAAAACAAGCCTCCATGACCTGAGACTCAAAAAACTGCCGTGCAGCAATACAACAAGTGTTTTTTTTCCGCCAGCCAGCCGGTAATGAACATTGAACCCATGTACATCAATAAAGCTGCTTCCTTTAAAAAGCGATCGTTCCATTTCGTTAATCAATCCTGCGATAGGATAAATGTGCTGTCTGGGCCAAAATCGATATTTCCCCTGCATGGCATTCCATCATATGGGGACTGCCAAGTTATCAAAAAAAAGGAAGGCAAAATATCGTAGAAGAATAAATTTCTTCTTCAAGAAGAATATAGGAACATTCATGCAGCGCTCAGAGTCCTCTTCACTTCCAGCTGGCCTGCAAAATGTCAGCCTTTTCACCAGCTTGACAGTACGTAAAAAATTACTGCTTGTTTTTTTATCTTTCACAGCTTCAAATAGAAAATGCCGAAAAAATGAAGCCGAAAAATTCTGTCTTCCGCTTAACTGACACACTTGCACTACAGACACATGAAAAAGAATCCGATTGTCAGCATTATCGTTTCACTTGCGATGATCGGACTATCTGGTGGTGTTTCTTTTGCCGCAGACAAAGCTGCAGACATAAAGCCGGCAGTAACAACAGAGGCAAAAGCAGATGCCTCTCCTCCTAAAGCAAAAGCCGGGAAAAAGAAAGCAACAAAGAAGAAAGTTGCCAAAAAGGCAGAAGCAAAAACAACCTGTAGTGTTAAGTGTAATTCCATCGGAAATCGTTTTTCTCTCTCAATCCAAACATGCCAACTGCCAACTCATTCATTTCCTCAGCAGGTTTCCGTTGCTTGCTATACGTGATGAACGTATTCACCACCATTGAACTGAACAAGGTTGATGGATGTGTCAGCTGGTTTTTGGTTGTTGAGCCACTTCAGGCAACTGCTTTCCAGCCATTCTTTGCGTGTACCTGTAAATCCCGAATTGGCAGGATATATGCTGATAAAGTGTTTGAAAATCTCTGTGGTAAAGTCTGTCTCCATGCCTTGCGGTTGGTATTTATCTGTATTCGGACAGCGCTTGCATTGCGAGGCGCTGTCGGCCGTAGAGCAAAGCAAATTTGGCTCGGTCAGGTATCCACAGTGACTGCCTTTTTCAACATTGGCGACAGCCGCCCACGAATCACTCCCGGCGGGAGCCATCTGGCTATACTCTGTGGAAACCGCTGAATCGGAGGCCCATGCAGGTGGCTGCGATGTATCAAGGCAGGCACAATCGCACTGGCCGATAATCATCAGGTTCGGAATCGGTATCTTTGCAAGTTTTTGCCGGTAGAGTTCCATACCGCCAAAAAGGGGATTTTTCATATCAACGGGTGAAAGCTGAACAAGGCCGACGGGATTGGCCCGGCTATCCGCCCCCCAGGTCGAAAGCTTCTCGGTAACTCTTGGAAAGATGATCCTGTCGTACACAATGGGGTCAAACTTCTTGTTTGTTGTTGCTCCGATCGCATTAAGGTTGTCAAATCCAGTTGCGGCCACCTGTGCATGCGCTCCTCCGACAGAGTGACCTGCAAAAATGACATTGTTTGAGTTCATGAACTGAAACAGCTTTGAGTGGCTTGCATTGTAGAATGTACTGGTAGCTCCGAAACAGATAAGATAGGAGGCTGCCATGTACGCTTCCTGTCCAACCCTGGGATTCCCGCCGAAATCAGTTGTGGGAGTGAATTCAGTTTGCTCGTGCGTCGAGGTCACGAAAGCCATTGCCCAGTTCTTTTCAACAATGGCTGATGTATAGTTGTAGTAATAGGAGGGATAGTTGTCAAACAGCGGAGCCTGCTCGTTGTTGAAAATGCCGGCAAGCAGTCGTTTCGGAAGATAGAGGAGGTCGGTACCGATCAAGAATCCATGATTGAACATAACCAGACCATTCGCCTTTCGATCTTTTGGATAATACACATCTATGGCTATTTCTGTGAAATTCAGATCTTCAGGAGTATACTGCATCCAGAAGTACACCCTTTTGAAACAGTAGTCATTAATGATGATATTTTCCATGATATCTGGATTATTTGTTGATAAAAACCATGACGTTTGGAACAATAAATACAGTAACTACATGAAGTATAAATAATAAACACGAGAAATATGAGCGTACACTAACTTATTATATTTTATGAAGGTATATCAATCAATAGAGGTTCCCTGAAGTGATAAACACAAGAAGCCGTCTTATTTAGACTCATGAGTTATCAGTCATCAATAACCGTGAACAATGCTTGTTGGTGTGACCGTTTTTCCATTGTAAGTCCATTAGCCTGTTTCGCAACTTGACAGCACCCTCGAGAGAGTTAAGTTATCGTCCTTCGGCCGCAATCCGCCGAACCACTGTCTGTAATATCCCGCCGTTGCGGAAGTATTCCATTTCAACAGGGGTATCAATCCTGCATTGCAGGGTGAAGGAAATCGTCTTTGCAGTTTTCGGATCGGTCGCAATAACCTTGACAAGTTCACCCGGCTTGAGGGAATCAGTGATGGCTATATCGAAAATTTCACGCCCCGAAAGACCGAGGCTGGCGGCGTCCTCACCATCGTGGAACTGGAGTGGTAAAACACCCATACCGATCAGATTAGAACGGTGTATACGCTCGAAACTCACGGCGATGACCGCACGTACCCCAAGCATGGCCGTACCCTTGGCCGCCCAGTCACGGCTGCTTCCCATCCCGTAATCCTTTCCTGTAATAACGATCAGCGGGACGCCGGCCTCCTGATAATTCATGGCCGAATCGTAGATGCTCCTCACCTCTCCATCACCATCACTATCCGAGCGGAACCGGGTCGTATATCCTCCTTCAGTGCCCGGCGCGAGTTTGTTGCGTATCCTGATATTGTCGAAGGTGCCTCGAACCATCACCTCATGATTTCCGCGCCTTGACCCGAAAGTGTTAAAATCCTTCTCAGAAACCCCTGTTGACAGAAGGTATGCGCCAGCCGGTTGACCGGGCGGGATCATCCCGGCCGGACTGATATGATCGGTTGAAATGCTGTCGCCGAACAACGCGAGACAACGTGCTCGGCGAATCGACGCAACCCCCTCTGGATCGGGCCCGATGCCATCGAAAAACGGCGGTTTGCGGATATATGACGAATCAGGATCCCACTGATAAAAAGCATCGCCGGCTGTTTTGATCGCCCGCCAGTGTTCCGGCCCTTTATGAACTTCGGCATAACGCTTCTCGAAATACTCTGGTAGAACGACAGATCGGGCGATCTCGCGAACCTCTTTGTCAGTGGGGTAAAGTTCACGGAGAAATACCTCTTGGCCTTCGCTGTCAGTTCCAATGGGCTCGCGCTCAAAATCGATGGCAATGGTACCGGCAAGAGCATAGGCAATGACCAAAGCCGGACTTACCAGATAGTTCGCCTTGACGAGCGGATTGATCCTTCCTTCAAAATTGCGGTTTCCAGAAAGCACAGAGGCAACGACGAGATCGCCTTTCCTGACAGCCTGAGCAACAGGCTCGGGCAATGGGCCGGAATTACCGATGCAGGTGGTACAGCCGAAAGCAACATTACTGAATCCCAGCGCTTCAAGATCATCCATAAATCCGGCAGATGCAAGGTAATCGATGACCACCCGTGAACCGGGCGCAAAGGAAGTCTTGACCCAAGGTTGCGGAATAAGCCCGCGTTTACGCGCTGCTCTTGCCATGAGTGCGGCGGCAATCAGGATTTCCGGATTGCTGGTATTGGTACATGAGGTAATTGCAGCAATAACCACGGCACCGTCACGGAGGGAGACCTGCTGGCCATGCATAGTGATATCGATGCCTTGACTGACCGGATCGGGATGTGATGCAACGGCAACGCCACCTTCGGAAGCCATCTCACCGAGCTCCAGAATGGAAGGTTTAGCGAAAACCGTTGAGAGATCTTTCATCCATTGGCTGCTCATCGCCGTCATGTCGATCCGATCCTGTGGCCGTTTCGGGCCAGCCAGCGATGGACGAACCGTTGTCATGTCAAGCTCTATAACCCTGCTGAAACAGGGTGTATCAGCAGCTTCGTGCCAGAGTCCCTGATGGCGACAATAGCGCTCGACAATGTCGCAGCGATCTTCCCTCCCACTGAGGGCAAGATAGTCGAGGGTCTCTTCATCGACGGGGAAAAAGCCTGTAGTCGCACCATATTCCGGAGCCATGTTTGCCACCGTTGCGCGGTCAGGCAGGGAAAGCGAAGGAAGGCCTGTTCCGAAAAACTCTACAAATGAACCGACAACGCCAGCTCGTCGTAAGATTGACGTCAGGGTCAGTACGAGATCGGTTGCACATACTCCTTCAGTCAGTTCACCCGTCAACCGGACTCCTACAACTTCGGGCAGCAGCATGTATACAGGTTGAGCGAGCATGACGGCTTCTGCCTCTATGCCGCCAACTCCCCAGCCAAGCACACCAAGCGCGTTGATCATGGTGGTATGGCTGTCAGTACCAACAAGTGAATCCGGATATGCGACACCGTTTTCGATATGTACTACATCGGAAAAATATTCCAGATTCACTTGATGTACAATACCGGTACCGGGAGGAACAATATGAAAATTGCTGAACGCCTTTTCACCCCATTTAAGAAACTCGTAGCGTTCCAAGTTACGCTCAAATTCCTTTTTGAGGTTTTTCTCAAAAGCATCGGGTGTCCCGAAATAATCAACTTGCACGGAATGGTCGATAACGAGATCGCAGGAAACGAGGGGATTGATCCGTGAAGCATCGCCACCAAGAGCCGCACACGCTTCACGCAGAGCAGCCAGATCGACGATGGCAGGTACACCGGTAAAATCCTGCAAAACGACTCTTGCCGGTTTAAACGGAACTTCGACCTTTGGCTTTGCCGAAGAGCCCCAATTCGCTATTGCCTCGATGTCGGCCGTGCGTATCGTGTAATTATCGAAATTCCGCAATGCGGCTTCAAGGAGTACCTTTATGGTTTTCGGATAAGCCCCTGAGCCTGGCCAGATCTTGTCAAGTGCTTGAAGGGAATAGCAGAAAATCTCTCTCTTTTTCAGGGAAAGCGGCAAGCATACGCCAAACGGGTCAAGAGGTTTATTCATGGTGAAATTGGGTTAAATTGCCCGGGTCATACCCCAATCAGGGAAAGCACCTTTTTTTCGGAGTATGCTGAACCTGTCGCAAGGGGAAACGAGTAAAATTTGCCTGTTTTCGCGTTAATTACGGCGCCTGAATTGCATCCCCCAGTACCGCATCCCCATTTTACCACTATGAAATGACCGGCAAAATCAGGTTTCTCATGCTCAATAGCATCACGTAGCCACGTTCTAAAACTCTTTCCGAACGAATCCATAACCAATGGGTGATTTTTTCCGGTATATATTTCATCGACAGGGTAATTTTTAAACTGAGGAATCTTATGTGCAGCATAAATAACATCCAGAGTTTCATGTTTCCCCTCAATAATTTAAAAAGCACAGTTCCTGCACCGGTATCGATAAACCGTTCTATTGTACCATGCTGGTTTATTGTTTGGCAAAAATCTCGATCTTTTTAGACTGGTTTGAAAATAACACATCCGGCGGCAGGTACAGTTATCTGTATCGACTTGCCATTCAGAGCAGCTACGTTCAATGTTGAATGTATCTGGTTGTGATCAGTCGAGTATATGCAGGAGAACGAACTTCCCACATCGTGTAAATCGTTATCGATTGTTACCCACGCAGTGACACTTTCGTTGTAATTGGTATTGATTGCAACAACAATTTCCTGTTTATCAAGTATGCGTGACCATGGCACCACCGAACGGATTTCCGTCCCGAACATTTTCGGAAGACCAAAATTGACTCCATCACCCGAAATTTCACGCAGGTACTGTCGTCCTCGACTCAGAACAAGTTCCGACTTTCGGATGGTGATTATTTTTGCAAATTCGATATAAGCATTCGACTTTTCATTGAAAAAATGATACCCTGAGCTTTCGAATGAGCCATAGTCTCCGCCAAACATAGATTCACGCAGAAAAACATCATTTCCATCACAATCTTTTGTCGCATGACCATTGAAATACTGTTCTGAACCATAATAGACGCATGGAATGCCCAAGGTCAACGCATTGAGGGCAAGGGCGTTCAGAAGGAATTTCCATCCTTTTTCATTCTCAAACGGCGCACAGAAACGAGCTTTCCAATTCCCTTTGCGCACCTGATCGTGATCATCGAAAACAGTCACAACCTTGTTACGGAACCAGGTGTGTGATTCCTTGTTTACAAGTGTCGAATTGCGAAACAGGTCGAAATAATCCGACGGATTCCGATAGCCCTTCACAAGATATTCCATTTTGTCGGGAATGTCATCAATACCGAGTGCAGCATCAAGTCCCGTTGTTTCGAGCGTATCGAAGGCGCGGGTTCTTCCGCCCGTGATTTCTCCAATCAGAAAAAATCTTTCCTTACCAAGCGTTTGGGCAAATTCGTGAATCACCGATGCGAAATACCGCGTAGCGCCTGTATCCATATGCTTTACGGTATCAATTCTGAAGCCGTCAATATCAGCCACTGTAATCCAGTATTTGTAAGCCTCGGTCAACACTTTGAGAGCTTTGGAGGGCTCGTAATTGTCATCGGGACCAGACCCATGATGTATATCCTTTAAATCGCAGAAATCACCTTCGCGAAATTCAGGGTCATAATCCCAATTATTGATTCGCCCTTTGCAGGTGAAGGTTTTAGGATCCTGTAGCTCCAGCGGAAATATTGCCTCTTTCGTATTTTGCGTTGCCGCTGAACTGAAAGGAATGGACGGTTTTCCAAAGGCATCGTTAAAACCGGCGATCTCGTAAGGATTGCCATCCCAGCGTGGATCTATATAAGAAATCCCATCCTTGTCCGTCGTAAAGTATCGATTCGGGTTGTATGAAAATACATTGCCGCTATGATTGATGATGATATCCAGCACAACAAAAATCTTCATTTCATGTGCCGTTTTCACCAGATTTATAAGGTCCTCCTCGGTACCGAAATGTGGATCAATCGACAGAAAATTCTGAATACCGTATCCATGATAGGTTGCGGCAAATTCAACCTGCTTGAAGACAGGGCTGACCCACAGTGCGGTGATTCCCATACGTTGGAGATATCCGAGTTTTTCGATCAACCCTTTCAAATTCCCGCCTTTCCAGCCTTGACCATTTGCAACCCACTGCTCATGGGAGATATTGCCAGCATGTTCCTGCGAAAAAAGTGGTGTACCATTGCCGTTTACGATCTCACCATTGTTGCCCCGGTATCCGATTTCTTTCCCATCGGAAAAGCGGTCGACCAACAGGAAATAGAACACTTGGTCTTCCCACGCCGTTGGAGACGGGGTATAGTCTGTTTGCGAAACAATTCCTGTGATGTCGATATCGGCTATTCGTGATAATGGCATAAAAAACCTCCTTATAGTTGTAATCATGACTGGTGTTGAACACAGGCAGCACAATGGACTCTACAACCAGGCAGAATTGTCACGCCATCTGATAACAGCTATTGAAACTGTCGGAGGAAGGAGACGTAAAATGCCGGATAAGTGATTTTGGCCTCAATGTCCCTGATGTACCAATCACTGGTTATATAATCCGTTTTCTGTATAGATTTTTTATTGGGGGCGTCAATTATTAAAGAGTAATTAAAAAACATCATATTTCAAAAAGAAAATCGATGGAAGGGTTATGCAGATAATGGATTCCATCAGCCTGCCGTGGTATGGCCGGGGTGACCGTTTTTCCATTGCAAGTTCATGCACGCTAGCCGAATCAGCGGTGTGGAAAAGTTAATCTGCATTCAGCTCGCTGGTTTTGGCTGCCATGATAAAATCGTTCATATGCAACCCGTTTGCTGAGTGTGTCCACCAGATTACCGTTACTTTTCCCCATTCAACAACAAGTTTTGGATGATGC
>Ga0214197_1000203_pt1 | contig 25181 bp, 19 predicted proteins | sample TroBogEpilimnion_16_FD_153035 | JGI IMG/M metagenome (GOLD analysis project Ga0214197, IMG submission 153035) | Freshwater microbial communities from Trout Bog Lake, WI - 09SEP2008 epilimnion | ecosystem: Environmental > Aquatic > Freshwater > Lake > Epilimnion/Euphotic zone | place: Trout Bog... | reverse complement strand
CCAGCCGGTCGCCTGTGGCTGCGGGTGCGCCAAGGCGAAGGCCACCCGGTCCCCCACGAAACGGAGCAGCCGGGTGCCCGGAGGCGGGGTCATTACTGGAGGGATCATCCGACCTACTGAGATTGAGTAGAACAAATAGCCTGGCAGGATGACTAGGAAGGATCCTATTGAGTGGTCTCAGCCTTCTTCATAAACCTTCAAGCGCACCCAATCATCCTGTACCTTGATGCGCCAAAACCATCGACCATTTGTTGGGTGTCCTGTGACGTGGCTAGCCGCAGCAGATGGTGAACTGAATTCAAGTTTGCCAATTTTGACCGTGTAGTCCTTCTTCAAAAGGGCTTTGATCTCCTCCCCTTTGTGGAATCCACGAAGAGCAAATGGCCCACTTCGCTTGATGAATCTCACAGTAGCTTTCTCTACTAATTTTGGTTTCGCCTGGATTGCAAAATCCTCCCTACGTTTTTCGGCGTAACGCGCCCTGTCTTCTCGAAGGAGGTCTGGCTTTCTGTTAATTGCGTCTTGAAATTTCCCGTTCTGTTTGTTGCCATTCGGCTTCTTGGTTACTCTCAACAACAGTGATTCCAGGTCCTTTAAGTGCTCATCGTTACTGGTGATGTAGACACTAAAACGATCCCAGATCCCTTGGTGACGATCCTTCTGGTGTTGTCTTAGCCGGGCTCGGAGATTTGTGGCGAGGCCAACATAATAGAGGACCCCTTTGCGGTAGAGAGCATAGATCCCAGGGCGCTTGGCTACAAAGTTCTCTACGACACCAGGTTCATCGAGGATCGCACCCGTCAAATCTTCGAGGTATTCCAAAACAAGCCTTCGTGCTTTAGGCATGATTGGTCTCCGGAACCTACTCGATGGGCAGCCGCCCCTGGCCCATGCGGATGATGGCGGGCACATGCAGGTCATCGGCGGCGCCGGGCAGTTCGCCGCTGGGCGTGGGGGCCTGGGGCAGCAGCCGCGTGGGCGTGGGGCCCTGCTCTCCGGCGGGCATTTCGCCGTAGACGCGTCCACTCACCACGTTGGCGGGCAGGGGCTGGGACTGGATGGCCATGGCCGAAGCATAGGTCAGGGGAACTCCATCGGTGGGAGCCCCGAGGTGCAGGCTGATGCGGCGCTCTTCCTCCAGGCGCTCCTGCTGGTCGAAGCCGCTGGCGAGCACGGTGACCAGCACCCGGTCCTCCATGCCCTCCCCTTCCACGGTGCAGGCCTTGATGTCGGGCCGCCCGCTGTAGTGGTCCTGCAGGTAGTTCATGGCCGTTTCGATGGCGGAGGCCTCCATGACCTCCCAGTCGGCGGTGATGGACACCATGACATTGGCGGCGGCGCCGGACTGCGCCCGTTCCAGCAGGGGGCAGGCCAGGGCCTTGCGGAGGGCGTCCATGACGGCCTCCTCGCCGCGGCCGGCGCCGGTGCCGATGAGGGCCTCGCCCCCGTTGCGCAGCACGGCTTCCACGTCGGCGAAGTCGCCGTTGATGATGCCCGGCTTCAGGATCAGGTCCGCGATGCCGCGCACGCCCTGGATGAGCACGCCGTCGGCCACCCGGAAGGCCTCCTTCATGGTGACGCGGGCGTCGCAGACGTTCTTCAGGCGCTCATTGCTCACCACGATGACCGTATCCGCCGTGTCCCGGAGGTTGGACAGCCCGGACAGGGCCAGGTCGCCCTTCTTGCGGCCCTCCCAGGCGAAGGGCGTGATGACCACGGCCACGGTGAGGGCCCCCAGTTCCCGGGCGTAGCTGGCGAGCACCGGGGCCGCGCCGGTGCCGGTGCCGCCGCCCATGCCGGCGGTGATGAAGATCATGTCGGCGCCTTGGAGGGCCGCCAGGACTTCCTCGCGGCTTTCCTCGGCGGCCACGGCGCCGCGCTCGGCGCTGCCGCCGGCGCCCAGGCCCCGGCTGCTCTCGGGCCCCAGGGGCAGCTTCAGGTGGGCCTTGCTCTGGGCGAGGCTCTGCTGATCGGTGTTCATGGCGATGAACTGCACACCGGTGACCCCGCTGTCGATCATGCGGTTGATGGCGTTGCAGCCGGCGCCGCCCACGCCCAGCACCTTGATGTTGGCGCCGGGATGGCTGTGCGGGCAGGGGAGGAAGGGGGTCTCGGACATCGGGGCTCCCGAATGGTGCTGGGCCTGGGGGTTCATGGTTAGAACAGCTTCTTGAATCGACCGAGGAAACCATCTCCCCGGTCCTGCTTCCCGCGGGTTTCGTTCATGTCGCGGGACAGCGCCTTGACGGCGCCCAGCGCGTTCACGAAGAAGGGGTTGCCGGTGGCCTGGGGCAGCCCGACCACGCCCTGGATGCGGCCCAGCACCACCCGGGGCCGGCCCAGCAGGGTCTGGGCGAGGATGGGCAGGTGGGTGAGCAGGGCCCCGCCGCCCACCAGGTGCACACCGCCGTGGATCTCGTGCATGACCCCCGTGCGGCCCATCTCCGCCAGCACCAGGTTCAGCAGCTCCGCGGCCCGGGCCTGGAGGACCTCGGCGATCTCCCGGCGGGAGACCAGGCGCCCCTCCTCCTCGAGCTCGATGGACTCCTCCGCGGGCACGTGGCTGGGGAGCACGGTGCCGAAGCGCATCTTGATGCGCTCGGAAGCGGCGATGCCCCCGAGGTGCTTGGTGATCTCCAGGTCGCGGGTGAAGTGCGCGCCGCCGATGGGGATGACCGCCGAATGGAAGAGGGTGCCGTGCAGGAAGATGCCCAGGTGGGTGAGCTGCTCGCCGATGTCGGCCACCACGGCACCGTTCTCCCGGTCCTCGCGGCTGAGGATGGCCTCGGCGCTGGCCAGCGGCGAGTACATCAACTCGGAGCCATGCAGCCCGGCATTCTTCAGGGCCAGCTGGATGTTCATGATCACCGGGCTGGGCGCCACGATGAGCCGCACTTCCGCCTCCAGGGTCTCGCCGAACATGCCCACGGGGTTGCGGATGTCGCGCTGGCCCTTGATGTGGAAGATCTGGGGGATGCGGTGGAGGACCAGCTCCTCCTTGGCGAGCTTGCAGCTGTTGGTGGCCTGCTCCAGCACCCGGTCCCGGTCGGCGGCGGTGATGATCTTGTCGCCGCTGGAGATGGTGATGGAGTCGCGGAGGTTCTCGCCCTTGAACTGGATGCCGTCCACGGCCACGCGGATGCCGTCCACCTTGGCCTGGCCGGCGGTGTTCATGGCCTCCTCCACCGCCTTCACGATGGCGCGGGTGCTGAGGTCCATGTCCGTGATCTGGCCCTGGGTGATGCCGCCCTGGGGGGAGGCCTGGCCCGTTCCGGTCACGTTGAGCGTCCCGTCTTCCTCCTGGACAGCGACCACTGCCACCACTTTGCTTGCACCAAGGTCGAGGCCTAGAAGAACGGCACGCTGAGGCATGAAGATCCTTTTCCTTGCTCTAGGTATATACCAGTTTCCGTCGGAAAATCGAGGATTCCTGGACCAGAAAAACGCCGCGCCCTTCTCTGCGCCTCAGGGCCGCTGCTTTGCCGGGGCGGGGGCGTCCTCGGGTTCTCCCACGGCGACCTCGTCGTCCCACCTCAGGTCCACATAGCGAAGGCGCGCCAGATCCGGCCGCTGGGACAGGCGATCCACGAAGAGCCCTTGGAAATTGGGCACGTTTTTCGTCACATCCTGGCGAGAAAGATAAATGGGTGCGGAAAGCCCCTCGATATAGGCAATCGGGCCCTTTGGATCATCGCGCAACTCGGTGATCCGGTCGTAAAAACCCTGTTGTTTCTCCCGGAGGGTCCGGGCAGCACTCACCAGATGAGCAAGTCCATGATCTGTCTGGCTGGAGGGATCAACCACCACAGGAATGGGATTTAAATTAGCCTGGTTGACTCGATCCAGCAGGATGCCGTCGTCCGAGACCAGGAAGACGCCGTTGGGGCGGACCAGCCAGAGCACCGGGCGCCGCTCCTCCACGGCCAGGCTGAGGCGGTCCGGGGGATCCTTGCGGATCTGCAGCCCCCGCACCCAGCGCTTGGCCTCGATGCGTGCCCGGAGGTCTTCGGCATCCACCCAGAAGAGCGGTTTGCCCAGCACCAGCTGCTCGGCCAGTTTCTGGATCTCCGCCTGCCGTTCCCCCCGGCAGCCGCTGACGTTCACCTGCTCGATGACCAGCTTCTGGAGCCCGAGGTACCGAGTGCCCAATTCCATCAGGCCCCAGCCCGCGAAGCCCAGGACCGCGAGCGTGATGCCCGCCCGGGCCCAGGGGAGCCAGGGCCGCCTGGGGCGGGTGCGGGGGAGCATGGACACAGGGTCAGTCTACTCCCGCCAGATCTCCACCTCGGGTTCCAGGGTCACGCCATGGACCTCCAGGACGCGGCTGCGGACCTGGTCCATCAGGTCCGCGAACTCCTGCGCCGTGGCCCGCCCATGGTTCACGAGGAAGTTGGCGTGTTCTGGACTCACTTCGGCATCACCGAGGCGCAGTCCCTTGAGACCCGCCGAGTCGATCAGCCGCCCGGCGCTCTGGCCCGGCGGGTTCTTGAAGATGCAGCCGGCGTTGCGTTTCGACAGGGGCTGGCTGGTGCCGCGCTTCTCCCGGTACTCGGCCACCTGGGCGCGGATCCGGGCGGGGTCCCCCTCCACTAGGTCCGCCGTGGCCGAGAGGACCACGTGGCCGCCGCTGAGGAAGCTCCAGCGGTAGCTGAACTCGCCGGGTTGCGGGGCCTTTTCCACCAGGTCGCCCTCGGGGCTGAGGAAGCGGTACCGGACCAGCACGTCGATCCACTCCCGGCCGTAGGCGCCTGCATTCATGCGGATGGCCCCGCCCAGGGAGCCGGGGATGCCGCTGGCGAATTCCAGGCCCGACAGGCCGGCCGCCGCGGCCGCTTCGGCCAGGGCGATGTGGCCGTGGCTGGCTGGGGCCGTGAGTTGGCGGCCCTCCAGCCGGATTTCCTTCGGGAAGGCCAGCCGGAGCACCGGGACCTGCAGATCACCCAGCACCACCAGGTTGGAGCCGCCGCCCAGGACCCGCCAGGGCAGGCCCTCCCGGGCGCAGGCGCGGACGAAGGCCTGGGCCTCGAGTTCCGTCCGGGGCTCGAAGAGCCAGCGGCAGACTCCCCCCACGCCCAGGGTGGTGAGGCGCGAGAAGGGCACGTCCCGGCGGTGCGGGACCTGCAGCAGGTCATCGGGCAGGGGGCGTGGCATCGGGTCCAGTATGAAGCGTCTCCAGCTCCAGCAGCCGGGCCTTGCGCTCCGCCGAGCCAAAGGCGCTCCAGCCGCCGGGTCCCTTGGCACCCACCACCCGGTGGCAGGGTACCAGGATGAGCACCGGGTTCGCCTTCACGGCCTGGCCCACGGCCCGGGCCGCGCCGGGCCGGCCGGCCAGGAGGGCCACCTCACCGTAGCTGATCGTAGAACCGGGTAGGGTGCCCCGCAGCACCTCGGCCACCCGGCGCTGGAAGGGCGACAGATCCGAGAGGTCCAGAGGGATGTCCCCCAGTTCCTGGCGCTGCCCGGCGAGGTGGGCCAGCAGTCGCCGCATGGCTTCCAGGACCCAGATGGGGGCGGCCTTGTCCTCGCGCTCCGGGAGGCCCTCCTGGAACCGGAGGCCGCAGATGCCCGCCCCTGTCCAGGCCAGGTGGATCCGGCCCAGGGCGGTGGCGAAGGAACAGGTGCGGCGCACAGGGGACCCGGTCGGCTCAGGCGGACAGCTGCTCTGCCCCACCCTTGGGTGGAATGAAGGTCATGGCCCGTTCGGCCAGGGCCGTGATGGTGAGGGAGGGGTTCACGCCGATGTTGGCGGAGATGGCGGAGCCGTCGATGACATAGAGGCCCTCGTAGCCGAAGAGCCGGTGCCTGTGGTCGATGGCCCCTGTCTCGGCGGAGTCGCCCATGGGCGCCCCCCCCAGGATGTGGGCCGTGGTGGGGATGCCCAGAAGTGTTTCCGTGAGCAGGCTGGTGGGATAGCCGTCCAGGTGGCGGGCCACCCGCTCCGCCAGATCCGTGGCCTCCGGCGTCCAGGCCTTGGCCGGGGGGCCGTCCCCGGGGGCCGTGACCGTCCAGCGGGTGAAGGCCGTGCGCCAGCTGCGGCCCAGGCGCATGCGGATGTGCCCCTCCACGGTCTGCATGTAGAGCAGGATCATGGTGTACTTGGCCCAGTCCGGCACCAGGAAGGTCCGCAGCGTCCGGAGGGGCTGGCGCACGAGCATCCCTAGGGCGTTGGCGAAGCGCAGGCCGATGGTGTCTCCGGGGGCCGCGGGCATCATGAGGGGGCGGAAGACCCCGGCCCCCGCCGGATAGCGCACCGGCTCGAGATGGGAGTGCTCGTCCGTGTGGAGGATGGAGCCGATGGCGATGCCCTGGGACAGGTCCCGGTCCCGCCGCTGGGTGACGACCCCCAGCAGCACTTCCGAGTTGGTGCGGACAAAATCGCCGAGGCGGTCCGAGAGGAGGGGCAGGCCGTCCGGGCGCTCCTTGAGCTGGAGCAGCAGGGGCACGGTGCCCAGCACGCCGCCGGCGAAGATGATCTGCCTGGCCCGGTAGGTCTTTCTGGTGTTGAGGGCGGGGATGGGCCAGGTCCCCTGGCGGGCCTCGACCTCGAAGCCCCCCTCCGACAGGGGGCGAACACCTGTCACTTCCGTGTCGGCCTCGATCTGCAGCCCGCGCTTCTCCGCCAGGTACAGGTAGTTCTTGTCCAGGGTGTTCTTGGCCCCGTGGTTGCAGCCCAGCATACAGCCGCCGCAGAGGGTGCAGCCGGTGCGCTCCGGACCCTCACCCCCGAAGAAGGGGTCCGGCACGGTCTCCCCGGACTTGCCGAAGTAGACGGCCACGGTGGTCTGCTCGAAGGTGTCCTCGCGGCCCAGCTCGCGGCCCACCTCCCGGAGTACCTCGTCGGGGTAGGTGAGGCTCGGGTTCCGGGTGGCCCCGAGCATCCGCAGGGCCGTCTGGTAGTGGGGTGCCAGCTCCGCCTTCCAGTCGGCCAGCCGGCTCCAGGAGGGCGCGGCGAAGAAGGGGTCCTTGGGGACGGGCAGGGTGTTGGCGTAGACCAGGGAGCCGCCGCCCACCCCCACGCCGGAGAGGGCCGTCACGTGGTTGAGGAAGGTCATCTTGAAGAGGCCGCGGAAGCCCACCTGGGGCAGCCAGAAGAATCGCTTGAGGTTCCAGTTGGTCTTGGGGAAGTCGCCGGCGCGCAGGCGCCGTCCCTTCTCCAGCACCAGCACTTTGTAGCCCTTCTCTGTAAGGCGCAGGGCGCTCACGCTGCCGCCGAAGCCGGATCCGACGATGATGAAATCCCAATCCATGGCGAGTCTCCTCCAGGAGGGCGGTTCCCGTTAGGCTGGTGGCATGCGCTGGCTCGCGATCGATCATGGCACGAAGAAGATCGGCCTCGCCTTCTCGGACGAGTTGGAGATCCTGGCATCCCCCTTCGAAGTCTGGCCCCAGGAGGAGGAACGCACCCTCGACCGGCTGGCGCGGCTCTGCCGGGAGGAGGGCGTGCAGGCCCTGGCCGTGGGCCTGCCCCGCCACAAGGATGGGGCGGAAAGCGCCACGGCGCCGGCGGCCCGGGCCTTCGGCGAGGCGCTGGCGGCCCTTACCGGCCTGCCCCTGCGCCTCGTGAACGAACACCTCAGCAGCGCCGAGGCGGAGCGCCTCCTGCGGGAACGGGGCGTCAAGCCCGAGAGGCGGAAACTCCTCCTGGACGCCGCGGCGGCGGCCGTGATCCTCTCGGAACTGCTCGAGGATCGCCGGGCCCGGGGCATCCCGGTGGCCTCGCCGGACTGAGCCTTCAAGCGGAAGGGCGAGCTTCCATGGCCTTTCTGATCCGTTCAGGCGTCATGGGCAGCTGGAGCATCGGCACGCCGACGGCATCGTGGATGGCGTTGGCGAGGAGGGCGCCCATGACCACGATGGCCGGTTCGCCCCCGCCTTGGGCTGGGAGCGACGGATTATCGATGAGGATGGTCTGGATCTCCGGGACCTGGGAGAACCGGGGAATCTTGTAGGTGTCGAAGTTCTCGTCCAGGACCTTCCCGTCCTTGAAGCGGACCTCCTCCGAGAGGGCGTAACCCAGGCCCATGGTGATGCAGCCCTCCATCTGCTGGCGGGCCCCGTCGGGGTTCACCACCACGCCCATGTCCTGGGCCACCACCACGCGCTTGACCTGCACCTCCCCGGTCTTCGCGTCCACGGCCACTTCGGCCATGGCCGCCACCAGGGTGTCGCGGTGGTCGGCGCAGGCCACCCCGAAGCCCCGGCCGCTGGGCCCGGGCCTGGGTGTCCAGCCGAAGACCTTCTCTGCCGCGTGGAGCACGGCGATCATCCGGGGGTTCTTAAGGTGCTTGAGCCGGAATTCCAGCGGGTCCGCGTGGGCCCGGGCGGCCATGGCGTCCATGTGGGACTCCCGGGCGTAGACGTTGGTGTTGGCCGCAGGCGCCCGCCAGGGCCCGATGCCGAAGGGGTGAAGCCCGGGCGGGTTGCCCCCCATCCAGCCGCCGGAGGCCAGGATCCGCTGGTGGGGGATGTCGTAGACCGTCTCGGCCTCGGCCTCCCCGGCGCAGTAGACGTGGTGCTCCCAGAAGGCGATGCGCCCGTCCTTGTCCAGACCCGAGCGGATCTTGACGAGGGCCGCGGGCCGGAAGGTGTCCAGGAAGAACTCCTCCTTGCGGCTCCAGGCCACCTGGACCGGAGCTCCGGCCAGGCGGGCCAGACGGGCGGCCTCCAAGGCCTGGGGGGCGATGCCCTTGCCGCCGAAGCCGCCTCCCAGGAAGGGGGTGATGACGCGGACTTCCTGGGGCCTCAGCCCCAGGGCCTGGGCCAGCTGGCCCTTCAGCGGGAAGGGGGCCTGGGTGGAGGCCCAGACGGTCAGCCGGCCCTTGTCCCACTGGGCCACCGCCGTGTGGGGCTCCAGGGGGGCGTGAGCCACGTAGCTGTTGAGGTAGGTGGCCTCCAGCCGCTGCTCCGCGCGGGCCTCTCCGGCGGGGATGGAGCCCCTGGCCGCCAGTTCCTTCGCGGGGGGTGCGGCCTTCAGCAGGTGGTCGAAGATGTTCCGGTCGTCCAGGGTGGAGGGCGAGGGCTGGAACTGGGCCCTGACGAGGCCCAGGGCCTTCCGGGCCACGTCGGGCCGGGCGTGCAGTACGGCCACCAGGTCGCCGTTCTGGATGACCTTGATCCCGGCCATCTGCTCCGCCGCCGAGACGTCCACGGACAGCAGCCTCGCCCCGTGGGCGGGAGGACGCAGGAGACAGGCGTGGAGGGTGCCGGGCGGGAGGAGGTCCGCCGCGTAGCGGGCGGCGCCCGTCACCTTCGGTCGCCCGTCCTTGCGGGGCGCGTTCTTGCCGACCAGGGAGAACTGGGCGACGGGCTTCGGTTTCACGTCCTGGAGGTGCCGCTCGATGCGCCGACCCTCCACCAGTTGGCCGTAGGACACGTGCCGGGCGGGATCCCCCGCCACGGAGACCAGTCCCTCCCTCACCTGCAGGCGAGCCACGGGAACACCGAGCTGTTCGGAGGCCAGCTGGATCAGGACCGCCCGGGCCTCGGCCGCCGCGCCCCGCAGGACCGGGCCGAACTGCCAGACGCTCAGGGAGCCCCAGGTTCCGCCGTCCCAGGGACAGAGGTCCGTGTCGCCCATGAGCATGTCCACCCGCTCCAGGGGGACATCCAGTTCCTCCGCCGCCAGCACGGCCAGGGCGGTCATGGTGCCCTGGCCCATCTCGATCTTGCCCACGAAGCAGCCCACCCGGCCGTCCGGGCCGATCTTCAGGTAGGCGTTGAAGTCCTTGGGATAACTGGGCCGCTGGGGCACCTTCTCGGGCTCCTGGAAGGCGGACAGCGGGAAGCTGACGAAGAGGCCCACCGCCCCGGTGGCCTTGAGGAAGTCCCGGCGGTTGATCATCGGACACCTCCCTTCGCCGCAGCGGCTTCGACGGCGGCCAGGATCCGCACATGGGCCCCGCAGCGGCAGAGGTTGCCGTCCAGGGCCTCGGCCACGCGCTGGCGGCCCGGTCGCGGTGTCTTCTGCAGCAGGGCCACGGTGCTGAGGATCATGCCCGGCGTGCAGAACCCGCACTGGTAGGCGCCGTGTGACAGGAAGGCCTCCTGCACGGGATGGAGCACTCCGTCCCGCTCGAGGCCTTCGATGGTGAGCACCGACTTGCCCGCGACGCCCTCCAGGGGCGTGGAGCAGGAGCGCACCGCCTCCCCGTCCAGCAGCACCGTGCAGGCTCCGCAGAGGCCCTCGCCGCAGCCGATCTTGGTGCCCGTGAGCCCCAGGTCGCTCCGCAGAACGTAGGCCAGCATCCGGGATCCGTCGGCCTCCACCGAAACCAGGTTGCCGTTGAGCGTGAAGGTGATTGTCTTGGCCATGACGGTCTCCCCCATGTCCGGGCCCGCGGGCGGGGCTGGCTGCCACCCGCCCCCCGGGTGAATCGCAGGGCAGCCCGGGAGTGCAGAACATTGTGCACCCGCCCGCAAGGCCTGCCCCGGGGACCTGCACGGCGCCTCCGCGCCGAGCCAGAGGCGTGCCAGAATGGGCGGCCATGACCGAGCTCCGCACCCTCAGCACCACCATCACCGGCCGCTACCTGGTGGAACCCGCCGCAGGGACCTCCGGGGTCCAGGCGCCCCTGCTGGTGGGCTTCCACGGCTACGCCCAGCGCGCGGAGCACCTGCTTGAGGAACTCCGCCGCATCCCCGGTGCCGAGAACTGGACCCTGGTCGCCGTCCAGGCCCTCCACCGGTTCTACAGCCCGAAGACCAAGGAAGTGGTGGGTTCCTGGATGACGAGCCAGGACCGGGAGCAGGCCATCCAGGACAACCTGGTTTACGTGGCCCGGGTGGTCGCCGAACTGCGAGTTGACCGGGGTCCCGGCAAGCTCGTGTTCGCGGGCTTCTCCCAGGGCGCCGCCATGGCCTGGCGCGCCGCTGCCCACTGCAAACCCTGCCACGGCCTCATCGTGCTGGGCGGCGACCTGCCCTTGGACGTGGCCGAGGCCTCCGCCCTCAGCCTGCCCCCCATCCTCATCGGGCGCGGTGAACGGGACACCTTATACCCGGCTGCCCAGCTTGGGAAGGACCTCGCTACCCTCGAGGACCTGGGCCTCCAGGCCGAGGTCATCCGTTTCGACGGTGGCCATGAGTGGGCCCCCGGCTTCCTGGGTGCCGCCGGCCACTTCCTGGAAGGCATCCAGGGTTAGACGCCCACGCAAACGGTGGGTGTCCCCACCTCTTCACCAGGCCCCGTTCCTGACGGTAAAGTGGCCTACCCCAGCCGCACGGTGCGCATGCAGCGCTCGGCCAGGCCGGGGTTGTGGGTGACGAGCAGGGTGGTGGGCCGCAGCTCCGCGTGGAGGTCCAGGAGGAAGCCGAAGACCTCCTCCGCCGTGGCCGGATCCAGGTTGCCCGTGGGCTCGTCCAGGAGCCAGAGGGCGGGCCTCCGCACCAGGGCCCGAGCCAGTCCGGCCCGGGCGGCCTCGCCCCCGGACAGCTGGCCCGGCAGCCGTTCGCCGAGCTCCCCGAGGCCCACGGTGGAGAGCAACTCGGCGATCCAGTCCTCGGCCTGGGCTGACACCTCGCCCTGGATGAGCAGCGGCATCCGCAGGTTCTCCCGCACGGTGAACTCGGGCAGGAGGTGGGGCTGCTGGAAGGCCAGGCCCACGAAGCGCCGGCGGTAGAGGGCCCGGGCCTCGGCGCCCGCGGGCACGGATTCTCCGCCCACGGTGATGTCGCCGCCCTCCCAGTGGTCCAGGCCCGCCACGCAGTTCAGCAGGGTGGTCTTCCCGACGCCGGAGACGCCCACGATGGCGCAGAGGCAGCCCGCCTCCACCTGGAGGTCGAAGCCGTCGAAGACGGGATGGGTGTTGCCGGCATAGGTCTTATGCAGGCCCTGGATGGAGAGGGGCTGGCCGATCATTCCGCCCTCAGTGCGTCGACGGGATCCAGGGCGGCGGCCTTCCGGGCCGGGTAGCGCGCGGCCAGCCAGGACACCAGGAGGGGGAAGGCGCCCACCAGCACGACGTCCAGGATCTTGAGCCGGAAGGGCATGTAGGTGATGAAGTCGTAGACGGCGGCGGGCAGCTTCAGGAGCTTGAAGTGGTCAAGTACCAGGCAGAGCGGCACGCTGGTGCCCAGGCCCCAGGCCGTGCCCACGGCCCCGATGCGCAGGCCCTGCAGCTCGAAGAGGCGCTGGATCTGGCCCGGCGTGGCCCCCAGGGCCAGCAGCACGCCGAGGTCCCGGCGCTTCTCCGTCACCAGCAGCACGAGGGAGGCCACGATGTTGAAGGCGGCCACCAGCACGATGAGACTGAGGATGGCCGCGAAGGCCCACTTCTCCACCGTGAGGGCCGCGAAGAGGGCCTTGTTGGAGTCCCGCAGGTCCGTGGCCTGGTAGGCGGGACCCAGGGCGGCCAGGACCCGGGGCTTCACCTCGGCGATGGCGTCGATGCTCGCGGCGCGGACCTCGATCATCTCGGCCCGCCCTTCGGAGTGGGCCATGCGCATGGCGTCGGCCAGGGAGATGAAGGCCCAGGCCTTGTCGTACTCGGAGCTGTGGCTGTGGAAGGTGCCGGCCACCCGGAAGGCGGCCACCTTGGGCTGCTGGCCGCCCAGGCCCAGCTCCAGGCGGAAGAAGGCCAGGGCCACCGTGTCCCCTACGCGTAGGCCCAGGTGCTGGGCCAGTTCCTGGCCCAGGACGATCTCGCCCTCCTTCAGCCGCTCCACCGGGATGGGCACCATGGAATCGAAGATGCTGGAGGTGCCGTGGGCCGTCGCCGGGTCCACGGCCTTCACCACCACGGCCTCCGGCGGCATCTCGCTGTCGGGGCGGCGCAGGAGGCCCTTCTCCAGGCGGATGGGCGAGGCGGCCCGCACCCCTGGCACGGCTCGAATGGTCCTCAGGACCCCCGCCGTGTCCGGGATGTCGCCGGCCAGGTTGAAGACGGTGAAGTGGGCGGTGGCGCTGAACAGGGTGGCCTGGATCTCCTCCCGGAAGCCGTTCATGACCGCCAGGGTCACCACCATGGCGAAGACCCCCAGGGCCGTGCCGCCCCGGGCGAAGCGCACCATGGTCCGCACGAAGGCCCCCTTGCGGTGGGTCTTCAGGTAGCGGTCGGCGATGGTGCGTTCGAACAAGGGCATGGATTCAGATTAGCCGGACGTGGACTATCCGATGCCCAGGTGCTCCTCGAGCATGCGCAGGAAGTCGGCATCCAGGCTGTAGGGCTTCACGAGGATCTGGGCCACGCCGGTCTCCTGGGCGCCCAGCACCAGTTCCGAGTCCACCGTGTCCTCCGCCAGGATCACGGGCGGCATGTCGTCCTGGAGCTTGCGGCGGAGGAGGGATGCCAGGGCCAGCCCCTGGATCTCGGCGACGCCCCCGTCCACGAACACGAGCTGGGCGCGGTCGAGGACGTCCAGCAGCTCGGTCAGGGCGGCCACCGCCAGGACCTGGCCGTAGCCATCCGCCGCCAGGAAGGCGGCGAGGGCCTCGCGCTCCGGGCCTTCCGGCATGGCCAGGAGCAGGTTCCGGGTGCGCTTCTTCACGCGCAGCAGCGCCCCTCCGCGGTGGTGGGCTTCCGGGGCCGCCTCGGCGCCCTCGCTGGGGTGGACCGGCTCAGGCGGTGGCGCCGCGACCGGAGGTGGAGCCGTGACGGGTTCCGGGGCCGCCGGGGGGTCCTTCCTGGCCGGGGGGTGGGCCGCCGCCAGCTCGATGGCGGGCTCTTCCTCCCTGGGGGCCTCCTGGGACCGGCGCGCCTTGGGGGGCACGGAGGTGGGAATGCTGTTGGATCGGCTCGACACCAGGGACCTGATCGGGGCCAGCAGGGAATCCTTGCCGGGCTCGAAGGCGATGCCGACGGAGAGCAGCCCTCCTTCGGAGGCCACGTGGGTGGCGGTGCCGGCGAGTTCGATGAGGGGGCACTTGGGCAGCTTGCTGAGCTTCATCAGCAGGAAGACCTGACCCACACTGAGCAGGTTGGTGCCCAGGTGCATGGGGCCCTGGGTCTTCACGTTCATGGCCCGCCCTACCTTGAGGCACATTCCGCTTCCGGAGATGTTGTCGATGGTGCCGGTGAGGCCGATGCCGTCGAACAGGCCCGTGAGGGCGATGGCTGTCGCCCCCTCCCGCTGGTTCAACCGGGCCCGGGGGTTCTTCCGGCGTTCGGCCAGGTCGATGGCGGCGGGCAGATCCAGGGTGAGGGTGCCGGCCTTGGATTCCTGGGTGCGGCTCGAGGTCTTGAAGCGGAGACCATCCAGGTGGAAAAGGAGGGTGACCGAGTCCCCCTTGTCGGCCAGGACCCTTTCCTGGACGGAAAGGGTGACGCGCTCCTCCGTGACGGCGACCAGGGAGGCCGGGGTTTCGCGCCCCTTGGCATCGAAGACGACCAGGGCGGCCCGCACCCGCTGGGCGTCCTCCAGGTAGGCCAGAACCAGGTCGGATCCCTCCGATGGCTTGGTCTTCTTCGTCCCGAACATGGCCATGATGTCGCGGCTCCTCATGCATCCCATCGTCCTGCACGACCGGGGCTTGATTATTGCCCCACGGGCAGGCAGCTTTGCCATATGGATGAAACCACACCCCCCCGCTGCCTGCTCATCGCCCGCCAGGGCCCCGAGGACCGGGAGGACTCCGTCCAGGACCACCTGCTGGAACTGGCCGAACTGGCCCGGAGCTGCGGCTTCGAGGTCCTGACCCGGCGGATCCTGAAGCGATCCGAGATCGCCTCCAAGACCTTCTACGGGTCTGGCCAGCTCGAGGCCCTGGCCGGCGAGGTCACCCGCCAGGGCGTGAGGCACCTCATCTGCGACGACGAGCTGAGGGGCAGCCAGGTGAACGCCATCGAGAAGCTCACGGGCCTCATCTGCCTGGACCGCACGGGGCTGATCCTCAGCATCTTCGAACAGCGGGCCCAGAGCCGGGAGGCCAAGGCCCAGGTGGAACTGGCCCGCTGCGAGTACGAACTGCCCCGGCTGAAGGGGGCCTGGACCCACCTGGAGCGGCAGGGGGGCGGCGTGGGCCTGCGCGGGGGCCCCGGCGAGACCCAGATCGAGGTGGACCGCCGGATGATCCGGACGCGGATCAGCCAGCTCAAGCGGGAACTCGGCCACCTGGAGCGGGTGCGGGAGACCCAGCGCCAGGGCCGGCCAAAGGGCCTCCCCCGGGTGGCCCTGGTGGGCTACACCAATGCCGGGAAGACCAGCCTGCTGAAGGCCCTCACCGGCGAGGGCGAGCCCCGGGACCTGCTCTTCGCCACCCTCGACACCACCACCCGCAAGGTCTGGCTGGGCCAGGACTTCGACCCGGAGACCGGAGAGGGGGCGAGGGAACCCATGCACTGCCTGCTGGCCGATACGGTGGGGTTCATCCGCAAGCTGCCCCACCAGCTGGTGGCGGCCTTCCGCAGCACCCTGGGGGAGGTCCGGACGGCGGATGCCCTGCTCGTGGTGGCCGACGCGGCCCACCCGGACCTGGAGGACCACCTCCGGGTCGTGGGCGCCACCCTGCGTGAGATCGGCTGCGAGCCCGAGGGCGTCGATGCCCAGCCCCGCCTCCTGGTCATGAACCAGGTGGATCGGCTCCACCGGCCCCAGAGGCTGGATCTCAAGAAGCGCCACCCCGGGGCCGTCCAGACCAGCGCCACTCAGGGCGCCGGCCTGGAAGAGCTGCGCCTCTGGATGCGGGAGCTGGTCCCGGGGCCGCCCAAGCCAAGGGTGCTGGAGGACTGGGAGCTGCCCGAGCCGGCACCGGTCCCATGAGCACCCCTTGATCCGAGGGGCCCCCGCGGGGCGAAGGGGAGGCTAGTTCGCCCCGACCTTCGGCCCCCCAGCCGTTTCTGCGAGGCCGGGATCCCGGAGGTTCCACCCCCCGCCCAGGGACTTGTAGAGCTGGACCAGGGTCAGGAGGCGGGAGAGCCGCACCTGGGAGAGGGCGTTCTGGGCCGGGAAGAGCTGCTGCTGGGCGTCCAGCACTTCCAGATAGTTCGAGAGGCCGGCGTTGTAGCGCAGGTTGGCCAGGGCGACGGCCTCCTGGAGGGATCGGACAGATTGGGCCAGTTCCTGCTCCTCCTCGGCGTACTTCTGGAAGGCCACCAGGGCGGAGGACACCTCGCCAAAGGCGCCCGACACCGTGGCCTGGTAGCGCAGGCGGGCCTGCTCCCACTGGGCCACGGCGACCTCCTTCTGGTCCTTGAGCCGCGGCCCCTGGAAGACCGGGAACGTGAGCGCGGGGCTCACCAGCCATTCCTTTCCGGCGCCTGAGTACTGGTCCACCTTGGGGGCCACGACCCCCAGGAGGCCCGTGAGGCTGAGGGCGGGAAAGTAGTTGGCCTGGGCCACCCCCACGGCGGCGTTGGCGGCCACCAGCACTTCCTCGGCCTCGCGGATGTCGGGGCGGCGCTCCAGGAGGGTGGAGGGCAGGCCGGCCGGGATCGCCGGGGGCAGGGGCTGGTCGGCCAGATCGGTCCCGCGGCGCAGGGGGCCGGGATCCCGGCCCACCAGGAAGCAGAGGAGGTTCTCCCGGGCCTGGATCTGCCGTTCCAGGCTGGGCACCGTGGCCTTGGCCGAGGCCAGGGCCGCCCGGGCCCGGGCCGTCTCCAGGGCCGAGGCGGCGCCCCCGGCCAGGCGGCGGTTGAAGAGGTCGTGGGTCTCCTGGTAGGCCGCCACCGTGGAGCGGGCGATCTCCAGCCGGTGATCCAGCTCCCGCAGCTCGAAGTAGGCCGCGGCCACCTGGGAGAGGGTGCTCAGGTACACGCCGCGCCGGGCCTCCTGGGCCCCCAGGTAGCCCGCCAGGGCCGCTTCGTTCAGGCGGCGCACCCGGCCCCAGAGGTCCACCTCCCAGGAGGCGGAGGCCTGCAGCTCGTAGGCGTTCCCGACCCCGCCTCCCCCCGGCTGGAAGGCGGAGTACCGGCCCCGCTCCCACAGGGCCACGGAGGAGATGGCGGGATACCAGGCGGACTTGGCCACGCCGGCCCGGGCGCGGTACTCGTCCACCCTCCAGGTGGCGACCCGCACGTCGAAGTTGTGCCGGAGGGCCTCGGCGATGAGGTCCTTGAGGGCGGGGTCGCCGAAGACATCCCACCAGGGCTGGTCCGCCAGGGAGGCGGCCTCCGCCGGGGACTGGCCGCGGAAGGCGCCGGGCGGCTCCACCTTGGGCCGCAGGTAGTTGGGCCCCAGGGCGCAGGCCGTGAGCAGCAGGGGGAGGAAGCAGGCGAGGCGCTTCAAGAGGACACCTCCTCGGGGCCGACATTCTCCGGGGGGTCTTCAATCTTGCCGGGGCCGGCCAGCCGCTCCACCACCACGAAGAGCACGGGGATGACGAAGATGGCGAGGACGGTGGCCGCCAGCATGCCGGTGATGACCACGGTGCCCAGGATCCGGCGGGAGACGGCGCCCGAGCCCGTGGCCACCCAGAGGGGCACGCAGCCCAGGATGAAGGCGAAACTGGTCATGAGGATGGGCCGGAAGCGCAGGCGGGCCCCTTCCAGGGCCGCGTCCACCAGGCTCTTGCCCTTCTCCAGCTCGTCCTTGGCGAATTCCACGATGAGGATGGCGTTCTTGGCGGAGAGGCCGATGAGCATGACCAGGCCGATCTGGGCGAACACTCCGAAATCGTACTTCCGGATCCACAGGCCGAAGAAGGCCCCGAAGATGGCGATGGGCACGCTCAGCAGCACCGAGAAGGGCAGGGACCAGCTTTCATAAAGGGCGGCCAGGATGAGGAACACGCCAACGAGGGAGAGGGCGAAGAGCATGCCCGTCGTGCCCTCGGCCTTCTTCTCCTGGTAGGAGAGGTCGGCCCAGTCGTAGCTCATGTCCCGGGGGAGCACCTCCTTGGCCACCTGCTCCAGGGCGGCCAGGGCCTGGCCCGAGGAGTAGCCAGGGGCGGCCACGCCCAGCACCTGGGCGCTGCGCATGAGGTTGAAGCGGTTCGTGTACTCGGGTCCCTGCATCTTCCTGGGCGTCACCAGGGAGGCCAGGGGGACCATGGTGCCGTCGGCGCTGCGTACCGCGAACCGGCCGATGTCATCCACCGAATGGCGTTCCTCTCCTTCGGCCTGGAGGTAGACCCGCCACTGCCTGCCGAAGCGGTTGAACTGGTTCACGTAGAGGCCGCCCAGGTAGGCCTGGAGGGTCTGGTAGACATCGCCCACGGCCACCCCCTGCTTCAGGGCCTTGTCCCGGTCCACGTCGGCGAAGATCTGCGGCGTGCCGGTGTTGAACAGCGAGGTCACGCCGGCCAGCTCCGGCCGCTTGCGGGCCGCGGCCAGAAAGACCTTGAGGTTCCGGTCCAGGTACTCCGGCGGGCCGCCGCTGCGGTCCTGGAGCCACAGCGAGAAGCCGCTGGAGGTGCCCAGGCCCGGGATGGCCGAGGGCAGGAAGCCCCGGATGTTGGCCTCGGGAATCTCCCGGGCCAGGCGCTCGTTGAGGCGCTGGAGGATCTCCCCGGCCTCCAGCCCCTTGCCCTTCCGGTCGTCCCAGGGCTTGAGGGCCACGTAGTCGAACCCGTTGTAGGAGGCCGAGACCCGGTTCAGCAGGCTGAAGCCCTCGATGGTCAGGGCGTCCCGCACGCCCTCGGTCTCGAAGAGGATCTTCTCGATCTTGCGGCCCACCTCATCGGTGCGCTGGATGCTGGCCGCCGGCGGCAGCTGGATGTTGATGAAGAAGTAGCCGTAGTCCTCGTTGGGCACGAAGCTGGTCGGCAGGGTCCGGGCCATGACCCCGTCCACCAGGAAGAAGGCCGCCAGGAGGGCCAGGGCGATGGCCGCCTTGCGGATGAGGCGGTCGGACAGGTTCACGTAGCCGTCGGTGGTCCTGTGGAACCAGCGGTTGAAGCCGTGGAAGTAGGGGGCCGCCCAGCCTTCCATCTTCTCCCGGGGCTTGAGGATCAGGGCGCAGAGGGCCGGGGAGAGGCTGAGGGCGTTGAAGGCCGAGATCAGCACGGAGATGGCGATGGTCACGGCGAACTGCTTGTTGAGCCGGCCCTGGATGCCCCCCAGGAAGGCCACGGGGATGAAAACGGCCGACAGCACCAGGGCGATGCCCACCACCGGACCGGCCACCTCCTTCATGGCCTGGAGGGTGGCCTCGCGGGGCTTCATGCCCTGCTCGATGTGATGTTCCACGGCCTCCACCACCACGATGGCGTCGTCGACCACCAGGCCGATGGCCAGCACCAGCCCGAACAGGGAGAGGGTGTTGATGGAAAAGCCCAGGGCGGGGAAGAACGCGAAGGTGCCCAGGAGGGAGACCGGGACGGCGATCATGGGGATGATGGTGGCGCGCCAGTTCTGGAGGAATACGAAGACCACCAGGGTGACCAGGGCCATGGCCTCCAGCAGCGTCCAGACCATCTCCTTGATGCCCTCCGTGACGGGCAGCGTGGTATCCACGGCCACCTTGCAGTCCAGGTCGGCCGGGAAGCGGCCCTTGAGTTCGGCGAGGACCTTCTTGACCCCATCGGCCACTTCCAGGGCGTTGCTGCCAGGGGTCTGGGAGATGGAGATCACACAGGTGGGTTGGCGGTCGAAACGGGCGATCTGGTTGTAGACCATCGCGCCCATCTCCACCCGGGCCACATCCCCCAGGCGCACCACGGAGCCGTCAGGATTGGTGCGCACGATGATTCGCCTGAACTCCTCCGGGGTCTCCAGCCGGCCCTGGGAGCGCACGGTGTAGGTCATCTCGTTGCCCGGGGCGATGGGCTCCGCACCGATCTTGCCAGAGGGGTTCACGGTGTTCTGCTGCAGCACCGCCCGGTTGACGTCGGGCACCGTGAGGCCGAGCTTGGCCATCAGGTCGGGCTTGAGCCAGATGCGAAGGGCGTAGTCGCCCGCGCCGAAGATGATCACCTGGCCCACGCCGGGCACCCGGTACAGGGGGTCCACCAGGTTGATGGTCGCGTAGTTGCTGAGGAACAGCGAATCGTAGGTGCTCTTCGGCGAGTACACCGCCACCAGGAGGAGGGAGGTTCCCACCGTCTTGCGGATGGTCATGCCGTTCTGGTTCACTTCCACGGGCAGGAAGGGCTGGGCCTGGGCGATGCGGTTCTGGGTGTTGACCTGGTCCTGGTTGACGTCCGTCTTCACGTCGAAGGTCACCGTCTCGGTCATGGTGCCGTCGTTGGCGTTGGTGGACTGCATGTAAAGCATGTTGTCCACGCCGTTCATCTGCTGCTCCAGCGGCGCCGCCGTGGACTGCTCGATGGCCACGGAATCAGCGCCCGTGTAGGTGGTCGACACCTGGATCTGGGGCGGGACGATCTCGGGGAACTGGGCCACGGGCAGTCCGCGCATGGTCACCACGCCCGCCAGGAGCGTGATGATGGCGATGACCATGGCGACGATGGGCCGGTTGATGAAAAATTTCGGCATGGCGCTACTTCCCCGGGGTTCCAAGGGGTGTGGCCGCCACGGGGGCCACGAGGAGCCCTTCCGAAACCTTCTGGGTGCCCTCCACCACCACGCGGTCCTCGGGCTTGAGTCCGGCTTCGACCACCACCAGGCCCCCCACGTGGGAGCCGGTCCGGATGGGGTGGATGTTGATGTGGTTTCCCTCCCCCAGCACCGCCACCTGGGCGTTGCCCTGGATCTCCCAGAGGGCGCGTTCCGGGATCAGGAGCGCCCCCTTGGCGACACCGATTTCGGCCCGGACCTTGGCGTACTGGCCCGGGCGAAGCAGCCGCCCAGGGTTTGGGAAGGTGCCTGCCAGGAGGATGGTGCCCGTCTTCAGGTCCACGTTGCGGTCGGCCATGAAGGGGTCGCCCCGGTGGGGGTAGACGGTGCCGTCCGAGAGCACCAGCTGGAGGCTGCCCTTGGGGGCGCCCCCCGCGGACCAGGCCTTGGCCCAGCCCATGTACTCCTGTTCGTTGATACTGAAGAAGACCTTGATGGGCTCCACGGTGGAGACCGTGGTCATGATCCGCTGCCCGTTGACGAGGTCACCCACCTGCACCTTGGCTACGCCCGCGATGCCGTCGATGGGGGAGACCACCCGGGTCCAGTCCAGGTTCAGCCGCGCCTTGTCCCAGGCGGCCTGGGAGGCGTCCACCATGGCCTGGGCCTGACGCAGGGCCGACTGGGCGTTGTCCAGCTCCTGCTGGGAGATGGCCCTCTGGGCCGCCAGGGGTGTGTAGCGGTCCACGTCCAGCTTGGCCTTGTCCCGCATGGCCCGGTCCCGCTCCAGGGCGGCCCTGGCCTGGTCCGCGGCGGCCTGGAACTGCCGGGCATCGATCTGGAAGAGGAGGTCCCCCTTCCGCACCGCGGTGCCGTCCCGGTAGGCCTGCCGGAGGAGGTAGCCCTCCACTTCGGGCCGGATCTCCGCGTTGACGAAACCGTCCAGGGTGCCCACCCACTCATGGGTGACCGGGACGTCCTGGCGGGTGACGGGGGCCACCCCAACTTGCGGCAGGGCCTTGGTGGGGCCTGGGCGCCCGCAGCCCAGGGCCAGGAGGCCCAGCAGGGCCGCAAGCTTCAGGTTCAGGGGGGGGTTGACCATGCGTGCCATCCGAAAAGTTCAGGGGGGTCGGTCGATGCCTGTGAGGGAAGGACCATGAAAGCAGGTTCTCTGCGGGGCGTGGGGCGGACGGAACGGTTGGAGGAGGGAGAGGAAACCCATTCCCGCTCCGGGGTCCTGGACCGGTCCCGGCTCGCGATCCGGACCCCTGTCCAGGGGATGGACAAGTAGAAACATGTCAGATAGGTTATTGCTTATGCAACAATTAATATCCTGGCAGACGGCCAGCCTGCCTCACATCGTCACCGCCGTGAAGAGCCGCATGCGGCAGGTGGCCTGGCGGCGGCTGGGGCCCTTCGGCCTCTCGCCCCAGCAATACCAGCTGATCATGGCCGTGGCCGAGAAGGACGGCCGCTGCCAGGGAGACCTGGCGACCTGCACCTGGATGGACAAGCCCACCGCCAGCCGGATCCTCCGGACCCTCCAGGACCGGGGCCTGGTGCGGGCGGAACCGGACCCGTCCCACGGGAAGCGGGTCCTGTTCCACCTAGAGCCGGAGGCGAAGGCCCTGCTGGAGTCCCTCCATGGCTTCCGGCAGTACATGCGGGACGGGATGGAGCAGGGGCTGAACCTGGGAGAGCGGGACCAGCTGCGCCAGCTCCTGGCTTCGGTCATGGACAACCTCGACCGGATGGAGGCGGAGCTGAGCCAGCCCTCTCCCAGGACCAAGAAGTAGGAAGGGACCGCCATGTGGATCGTCCGACTCGCCCTGCGCCGCCCCTATACCGTGGCCGTCATGTGCCTCCTGGTCATGCTGATGGGCTTCCTGTCCATCCGGCGCATGGCGGTGGACATCTTCCCGGCCATCGACATTCCGGTGGTGACCGTGGTCTGGAACTACACCGGGCTGGCCCCCGAGGAGATGGAACGCCGGGTGGTGTCCCTGAGCGAGAGGGCCCTGTCCACGACCGTCAATGGCATCCAGCGCATCGAGTCCCAGAGCATCCAGGGCGTGGGCATCATGCGGATCTACTTCCAGCCGGGCACGGACATCGGGGCGGCCATCGCCCAGGTCTCGGCTGTGTCGGGCACCATCCTCCGCTTCATGCCTCCCGGCATGACACCGCCCAACGTCATCCAGTTCAACGCCAGCAACGTGCCCGTGGTGCAGCTCACGGCCCGGAGCGACACCCTGTCCGAGCAGCAGATCTACGATCACGCCACCAACTTCATCCGCATGAAGCTGTTCACCATCCCTGGCCTCTCCACGCCGGCCCCCTTCGGCGGGCGCTCCCGCATGATCGCCGTGGACATCGATCCCACCAGGCTGGACTCCCTGGGCCTCAGCCCCGCCGACGTGATGAATGCGGTCTCCAGCCAGAACGTCATCACCCCCGCGGGCATCGCCCGCATGGACACCCGCGAAGTGCCGATCCTCACCAACTCCAGTCCTTCCCGGGTGGAGGACCTCAAGTGGCTGCCGGTGAAGGTCGTCAACGGCGCTCCGGTCTACCTGTCCGATGTGGCCGACGTCTACGACGGCTTCGCGGACCAGACCAACATCGTGCGCATCGATGGGCGGCGGGCCGTGTACATGGCCATCCTCAAGAAGGCCGACGCCTCCACCCTCGCAGTGGTGGATGCCGCCAAGGAGGCCCTTCCCGGCATCCAGGCCGCCGCGCCCAAGGGCCTGGAGCTCAAGTTCGATGTGGACCAGAGCGATTTTGTGCGGGACGCCATCAAATCGGTGGCCAAGGAGGCCCTGGTCGCCAGCATCCTCGTGTCCCTGATGATCTTTGTGTTCGTGGGCTCCTGGCGCTCCATGATCCTGGTCTGCACCAGCATCCCCCTGGCCATCCTGTTCGGCATCATCGGCATGAAGATCTCGGGCCAGACCCTCAACCTCATGACCCTGGGGGGCCTCAGCCTGGCCATCGGCATGCTGGTGGACGACGCCACGGTGGAGGTGGAGAACATCAACCGGAACCAGGCCATGGGCAAGAAGCTGACCGTGGCCATCCTGGACGGCGCCAGCCAGATCGCCGTGCCCGCCATCGTGGCCACCCTCTCCATCTGCATCGTCTTCTTCCCGGTGGTGCTCCTGGAGGGTCCGGCCAAGTACCTCTTCACGCCCCTGGCCATGGCGGTGGTCTATTCCATGCTGGCCTCCTACCTCCTGTCCCGGACCCTGGTGCCCACCCTGGCCCGCATGCTCCTGGAACACGGCGAGCCGGAACCCGAGACCTGGATGGGGCGCTTCAACCACTGGCGGGAGGGCTGGTTCGGCGACTTCCAGAACGCCTACGGCCGGGTCCTGGATCGGGTGCTGCACCACCGCCAGTTCGCCCTCCTCCTGTCCGCGGTGATCTTCGTGATCAGCGCCGGGCTGCTCCTGGTCATCGGCCGGGATTTCTTCCCGCCGGTGGACGCCGGCATCATGAAACTCCACGTGCGGGCCCCCGGTGGCCTCCGGCTGGAGGAAACGGAAAAGCGGGTGGGGGAGGTGGAGCAGGCGGTGAGGGAAATGGTGCCCTCCACGGATCTCAGCACCATCAGCTCCACCATCGGGGTCCCCGTCAGCTTCAACATGGCCTTCATCCCCACCGACAACGTCACCAGCCAGGATGCGGACCTGATCATCACGCTCCACAAGGAGCACCGCCCCACGTCCACCTACATGAACGTCATGAGAAGGGAGTTGCCGCGGCGCTTTCCTGGATTCAGTTTCTACTTCCAGCCCGCGGATCTGGTGAGCCAGGTGCTGAATTTCGGCATTCCGGCGCCCATCGACATCCAGGTGGAGGGCTACAACCTCGTGAACGGGGCCGAGGTGGCCAAGCGGCTCCAGGACGCCGTGCGCATGGTGCCGGGGGCCGTGGACGTGCGCCTCAAGCAGACCCTGAACGCCCCCGCCTACCAGGTGGAAGTGGACCGCTACCGGGCCGCGCGGCTGGGCCTGTCCCAGGCCGCCGTGGCCAACGGCCTGCTGGTCTCCCTCTCCGGGAACGGGCAGCTGGCCCCCTCCTTCTTCCTGGACCCCAACAACGGCGTCAACTACACCGTCCAGGTGAAGGCCCCCCTGAAGAAGTTCGAATCGCCTGAACAGCTGATGGGAACGCCCTTCAACCCCACCGGGAATGTGGGCATGCTCCAGGCCCCGGCCTTCGCAGCGGCGACGCCGGATGCCGTCGCCCCCTCGGTGCCCCTGTCGACCTTCGCCTCCCTGCACCATGTGGGCGTGCCCAACGAGCTCACCCACTACACGGTGATGCGGGTCCTGGACGTCATGGCCGGCGTGGATGGCCGCGACCTGGGCAGCGTGGTCAAGGACATCCAGGCCAAGATCAAGGGCCTGGGGCCCCTGCCCAAGGGGACCACCATCCGGATCCGGGGCCAGTTCGACGTGATGCTGGACGCCTTCCGGGACATGGGCGGCGGCCTCGTCATCGCCATCGCCCTGGTCTACCTGCTCATGGCCGTGCTCTACCAGAGCTGGCTGGACCCCTTCATCATCATCTTCGCCGTGCCCGGCGCCATGGTGGGCATTCTCTGGATGCTGGCCCTCACGGGCACCACCCTGAATGTGGAATCCCTCATGGGCGCCATCATGGCCGTGGGCATCGCCACCTCCAACTCCATTCTGCTGGTGAGCTTCGCCAACGACGTCCGGGTGACGGAACCGGACCTCTCGGCGCTGGAGGCGGCGAGCCGGGCCGGGCAGGTGCGGCTCCGCCCGGTGATCATGACCGCCCTGGCCATGATCCTCGGCATGGTGCCCATGGCCCTGGGCC
>Ga0214197_1000190_pt1 | contig 26547 bp, 39 predicted proteins | sample TroBogEpilimnion_16_FD_153035 | JGI IMG/M metagenome (GOLD analysis project Ga0214197, IMG submission 153035) | Freshwater microbial communities from Trout Bog Lake, WI - 09SEP2008 epilimnion | ecosystem: Environmental > Aquatic > Freshwater > Lake > Epilimnion/Euphotic zone | place: Trout Bog... | reverse complement strand
GGAGGAATAGCATTAGGGCCTTTAGGATCTGGTAAAATCTTATCAATATCTTCTACCTTAAGAGCCCTGGCAAATCTCACTTGAACTTCATGGATATTAACTCCTGGCGTAGTCATAGCCAGTTCTAACATAGATTTTGCCTGCATCATCCGCTGACTGTCTGAAATGATGTTGGGGTCTGCACTTGGAGCTATATCAGAAACATCCCCTAAGTAATCATCGGGATGGACAAAGTTCGGACCACCTCCTTTAAATTCCGCAACTTCATTAAGATGCAACTGATTAAGTCTATAAAGTTTCCTAAATTCAGAACGAAGGGCTCTGTAGGTACGTTTAAAGATTCCGTTAAAGACTTTCATACCCTGCTCTGCCATAGTACGACTGGTTTCTGCCGGAGTATTCTGTCCTGGGTTTTCTCCTACAAGAATATCGACCGACCCACCAATCCGTTCTCCGTAGTTAATGAGGAGAGATAGGAGGGTAAAGAGGACTTGACTTGGTTCCCGTACAGGGAGGGGTACAATTCCTTTCCGTAAATCATCACCGGTTGTATCAACGTGTTTCCATTCGAGAGGGGCAAAATTATAGTTCCCACCCCGCAACTTAATTCCTCGAGATAAGAACCCACCTGCTGTGTTTGCCATTGTTCCGCAGTCAACAAGTTGATTGATAATAGTATCAATCGCTTCGTTAAGGGGGCCCAGAAGTACACCAAACCCGAGGTCATAGAATCCGCCATCTGGTGAAGGGATGAACGGAAATTTTGTGAAGTAAACTTCCGATTTAATTCTAAGGACTTTTCCGTCAGCATCTCTCTCTACAGAAGTTGGAAAGAATCGCGGGACGATTCGTAAGACTTGTTTAGTATCTCTACGGAGATATACAATATAAGGTTCACCATAACCATCTTGATCTAAATCAAGTAGACAATGATGTTCTAGAATTTCATAAGGAGTTGTTCGATCTGTAACTTCTGGTTTAGTAAGACCTTGAGCTTTATCTTTAAAGACATCAAGGCTGCCCTCAATTTCCATAGAGCGAGGACCACCATCCTCTATCTCAAGCCACAAACCCCGAGTTACTCTTTCATACACATCATTCTTTGACATATAGAGAATCTGGGTAACCCGGGAGGCCTCATCCAAACTCTTAGTCCAATAGTTGACTACTAGATCTCTTGCTAATATATTCTCAGAGATATTATGACGCTTGATTGGGTCATAGTAAGTCTTCTTAAAGGCGCAACCCACAATAGGTTGGGTAATAAGAACACGGTCTGTCTCTTCTTCCCAAGACTCGTCTTCTTCCAGGATCTGGTAAGACATATGATTGGAAACACGATCTGCCCGTTCTTGGCGCCTGCCATCGGGGTCGTTGCCCCTAACCCTACACACAACAGGCATTTCTCCTTGTAGGAGTACAGGGTAAGCCCTAGCATGATACTGAAGGGCTGCTATGGTAATCAGTGGGAACTTAATGTTAGAAGCTCCCTGCCAAGGGAAAGATTTGGTCTCTACAACCTGCAAAGCTAACTTGAGAGCTTGTTCAGTCTTTTTTTCCCAACCTTCACGAGAGATGCTGTCTGCTTCAAACCCATCGTAACACTCATGGGCAATCTTATCTAGATCCTCTTTATCTAACTTAGTAGCTAGATTGGGAGAATCAAATAGATCTTCTAGTTTAAACTTTGCTTGTAATTCCAAGTTAATATCCTGTAGTTAGATTACGACCAGCTAGATCTAAACCAGCTTCTTGTAAGTCCATTTGATATTCATACTCTTCCACTTGCTTTTGAGTATCTGCTTGTTGCATTGAGTCTAGCATCAGGCCTATGTATGCCCAGGCATCCACCTGATCATCATGCCGATCTCGAGGGAATCGAATCAATTCCTCCTCGAAGGTGTAGTACCACTCAGCCTCTTTATCAAACTTAACAGCACCAGCCCGCATACGTGCCTGGATACTTCGAGCTCTTGAGAGCTTGTCCCCAGAAGGCTTTAACTTCTCTAGGCGGACAAAGACTCCCGTCTGCATCATAATCTCATTGAGGTATGGCCCAATGGCCTTCTCAATGATACCCGCTTCTATACCAAAGATCTCTGGATTATAAATCTTCTGAAGAGAGATTATTGTATCTACAATCTCTCGAGCATCCATCCGCTGTCTTACTATGTTAATGCACTGTAGTTGATTGTCTTCGTCCATACCCGCTATTGCAAATACAGACCAATCCGCTCGCTGCCTCTGGCTAATAGCCAAATCAGCAGCAATATAATAATTAAGATTCTTCTTACGATCTTCAGGCCTTATGGGTAAGAAGTCTGCTTTCCGAAAGAATGAATTAGACTCATCCAAAGGAATGTTAAGCATCTCCTGACTGTACACATCTAATAAACCCTGCTGCTCGTACTGTAGGCGGGTTTCTTGTAACTTAGCCTTGGTATGTCTAGTGGGCCACAGGATTGATTTAAAGTCATCACTGTGAGCCCTATACTTAACACTCTTCCAGGCTGTTTTAAAATCTGCCCATTGTTTCAATGGTTCTGTAACAAGATGCTTTAATCTAGAACTACCACCAATAGCCAGTTGTTGTTCTGGCATCAGCCTCTCTAGTAGAGAATCCAAATGCAGGATAGTTCCCACAATACGAATACGACCATGGGTAGCCTTTGCTCTCATCAAAGCTCCGAAGAACTGTCTACGGAACTTCTCTCGACGATCCTTGTTCATTACAAGTTCGTCATTCTCCATGTCGTCACATATAATTAAATCAGGTCGAAGATGGTCCCATTTCAGTCCCCGAGGACTCTGCTCGGCACCAAGAGCTTCAACCCTAAAATTATACCCATCATCAAACCGAACAATGATTATATCTTCGGTTTGCTTTTCAAAGGTGGGTTTACCAAATAAATTGTGGATATCTTCGTTATCCAAAAGTTCTTTAGTAATCTCCCCTAAGAACTGACAAGCTTGTGAAAAGCTATCAGACACAATTAAGGCATATCTAGCATTACGAAATAATAATTCTGCGAGAAGGTACGCGTGCGTTACTGCGGTACTCTTACCATGCTCCCGTGGAGCGGCTATAGCTACAAACTGTTCCTTGCTACAGCAGTAACCCCAAAGCTCCTTATGGAAGCTTGGGATCTCTGTTGCTGTGTCATAGTTCTTTATTAGACAGGCATTGGTAAAGCCTTCTATAACGTCGGGAGTTAATTCCATCAGACCCTTATCTATTTCTTAACAACTTTAGGAGCTTCTGCCTTTTTAACGGGTTTACCATTACCTGTTTGTGGCTTACCTACTGGACTGTCCATTTCTTTACTGGAACTCGTTGATTTACTAGACTTCTTTGATTTACTAGACTTTGTTGATTTACTAGCCTTCGTGATCTTTTCCAAGAACTTCTCCTTCGATGGTTTTAGCAGAAGCAAAACGTTTAAACTCTTCCGCTAGTTTAGCAAGATGGTCATTGACCGTCTTTTCAATTTCCGCCTTGACTGGCTTTGCTCTAAGCTTCTCTCGGCGATCTATTAGATCAGTAGTAACACGAGCAGTATCCCGTAAGTTAACGGGTACCCGTACCAGTTTAAGTGTCTTAGGATCAAACTGATAGTTTCCGTCTTTGAGACGGTCTTCCACAATTTCGATTGATTTGTCAATGACTTCTGTTAGTTTAACATCAAACTTGGAGTCTTCCTCAGCCTTGAGTTGTTCTACTAGTTCTTTCCACCAGGTCTGATATCTCCAGATATGGATAGAGTTACGGGGTATCCCTGTTATATTGGCCGTCTTAGTCTCAGAACCATTTGACAGGAAAGTCACTACAGCATTGATCTTCTGTTGCTGGGACCAGTGTTTATTGGTCTTGCTGTTCTTACCCCTGTTCCTCTTGGGAGCCCTGGCTAACATATTTAAGCCAGTATCTGGTTCTGTTTCAAGCACTTCAACGGCTGTATACAATATTTCACTCATACTAAATTATACCACACTTTACTCTAAATGTCAAGCTTTATTTTATTTATTTACTTGCCCCTTGACAAAAACTTATGTTTATGTTATAATAATAGCTGTGGGCCAGGTATTATAGTATTATAATACAGTAAACAGTGTTTTATGTATTAACAGTATTATAGTCCGTGGGACCATGGACCACCCACGGTAGTGCATAATACTGTCGCAGGTAACACCTGCAGACAGTTAGTCTTATGGTCCGTCACGGGTAGTTCCCTTCTAGTTGTATCCCCCCCTTGTTTTAAAAGTTATAATCTGCGGTATTAGTTGCCCTAAAGTAAAAGACAGAGGGTTAAGGTTTGCCCCCCACCAGTCCCTAGATAGAATACAAGGGAGGGTTAAAGACAAGGGAGGGTTAGGGTACAAGGGAGGGTTAAAGACAGTACCCCCCATAGTGTAAGGCCTTGATTATAATAGGGTTTAGACCCACACCAATAAGATCAATGACTTACGTGTGTCAGTTCTTATCATCTCCCCCCCAATAGTCTATACAAAAGACAGGTCAAAAGACTAAAACCCTTGCTAAAACCCTTGCTAAAACCCTTTCTAAAACCCTTGCTAAAACCCTCTCTAAAACCCCTCTTAAAACCCTCTCTAAAACCCCTCTCTAAAACCCCTCTTAAAGACAGGTCAAAAGACTACAACCCCGCTCTTCTTTAAGTTTAAACCGTCTGTACGTGGCTTCGGCTTCCCCCGGCTGCGCCTGATTGCAGTGGAACCTTCTTCGTATGTGTGTGTGTGGGCCGCCGGCGCAAGCAGTATAATCCTGTTCCATAGAAGACTCTCGGACGATAGAACTGTCCTCGCCCCGCCGCGCCTAGCGGCTTGTACGGGGACGGGCTACGCCAAGTAAAGGGGCTTTCGCGGCATAAAACCGTGGCATAAAACCGCCACGATTTATTCCACGTTCCCCTTGACTTCCTTCTATGGAACCAGGTTAAGGGGGATTGCTCAAGCAGCGGAACCACACACACTGCCCGTAGTTTCCATTAACCAAACAAGAGGTAAAAAACATGACTCCATATGCTCAAACAGCATCAAATATAATTGATAAATTGTGGCAAAAAAATCGTGTAAATGCGACCGAGTATCTTCACCTTAACAATGCCATATCTCGGTGCAGAGAGTACGAAGAGTCGGAAGAGTTCCAAGAGTTGGGATACAGTCTCATCCCGTTCGTGGAAGATCCCTATTGCTCGGATACTAATGAAGAAATAACTGGGGAACCATATTGTGTATCCTGCTATGAAACACCTTAGTGTTCTTACCAGCGCAATTAGGAGTTTTCAGCCAACAAAGACCGCCCGAGCCCAAGTGCCGGGCGGCTTTGCCGTCCGAAAACAAATTAATTAATCATTTATAAAGGATTACACATCATGTCAAATAAATTAAATATTAACCTACAATTCACCAACACCTTCTTCGCTGAAGCCATGTGCAGTGCAACAGTAACCCGCTTAGGCGCTCTTGCTGAATGGCAAAACAAAAAGATGCTCGAGCTCCAGAGTGATATCCAAAGCCAACTGGAACTCCCAAGTGACGAGATCAACGACACCAAATTAGACCGCCTGACACAGTATTACGAAAATGCAGACCGTGATCACTTGGAACTGTCCACCTACTTCGAACAAATGAAGACCTACTTCGAAGCCACCTATGGTAAAAAGTGGATCAAACCAGTCTACATTGACAACACATTGGTTAGCAATGTCAAGAAAGAAGGTTCAGCCCTAGACCGCGCCAAAGCAGTTCTAGCCAAGAAAGCAGCATAAACCAAACCAGACCAGTTCCCCTTAAATGGGGACTGGTCATAATCTTAATTGACCAAGATGAATGTTGAATATGTCTGGTGGAAGCAGCTTCCGAAAACCCACCGGAAGACTGCCCACCCGACCAAAATACACCTGTTATAACTAGAAAAAAGGTCAAAAACAAAGTTAACAATCAACGCCGGTACTCAATTTTTTCATTTAAAACAAACAAAATTGAATTTAGAAATACTTTATTTAAAACACCTAAAAGAGAATTAAATGAATAAAGAAGTTCCAATGCTTGAACTAACATTAGATGTTCCAATTACAGAACTTCTATTTGAACCCGACATTACAGAAGTACCAGAACAAACTATAAATAGTATAGTCTATGACTCCTACTCAGCACGACAACTTGCTGCAGATCAAGCAAAAGCCATGGGATATTTAAAAGGTAGTTTGGTGGTTGATAGAAAAACAGCCCCATTTCTTCGGGATGATCCAAGATTTTGGGGAATTATATACTCAATAACAACATTTACTATTCACAAGGAATTCGCTCCACTTGAAATTAGATGGTATTCTGGTATTACTAAATACCAATTTCCAAACGAACTCTACATTGTTCAAAAAAAACCAACCGACCAAGAAATAGCCCAACTCAAATTGAGGCCCTAAATGACAAATCCTTACGAAAAACGAGCGCATGTATTTACACCAGAAGTGATTGCTGAAATAGCAAAACAAAACAAAGAGTATCGTGAAAAAAAGTACCCAATTCTTAAGGACTATACGGAGGTAGAACCAGACCATGATTAAAATAAAAACAGATAAATGTTACTTCTTTCAAGTTAATGCCTCTAATTTTGATGATTTGCACGTATTCCCAGGCATTAGTCGATTTATGAGCTTTTCAGAACTTTATGAAGAATTATGTGATATTTATGGTACCAATACTCCACAGATTACATTTAAAACACTAATTACAGAAGATGATTTTATTAATCTCCAAGAATCTAATAAAATTGACGATGATTTTATTTTTGATAATAAGAAAATACAACCCATTCGAGAACATCCTACAAACAGGCTAACACAAATAGATGAAAATACTATCACAGCGGGCCAAATAGCTGAAATATTAACATCTATTAGGATACCACAAAGAGAACAGACCCAACCATTCCCAACAGCATCAGAAATAATTAATTCTAATACAAGAGAAGGAAACCCCCCACAATCCACGCCAGATCAATGGTAACCAAGATCATTTTATTCATAACAAGGTATAATATATGAACCAAACAATTATTATCAAACAACGTTCTATTAATTCCTTTGATGTGTTCTTTGGTAATACTCAATGGAATGAACATGCCTACTTTCGTATGAAAAACAATCGTTTAATTCTTGAATCTGGACAACCTGTACCACAACACCTCTACACAGAAATTACTAAAGAAATACAACAATTACAACAAACATCATGAATAAAATGACCCTGAAATACTGGAATCAGTATATAAAACCATTAAAGGCAATAAATAAAAAAAACAAGTACGCATTAGTATACACCATCCCAACAATAGACGATCCAAAAAAACAGATATATATAGACCCAATACAACTCTTCTCAACTTCTAATTTAACCATGCCATTTTTTAGGACACCGGTCGACAAGAAGCCAAGAATTGCTTTTTGTTCCCATACATCAAAAATGTACGACCCCCTAAACATCTACCAAATTGGATATATCTCCATACAACAAAGTATAGAAGAACAAAAAGAAAATCTACACATGTTTGATTGGTACTTTCAATACTTAGATTATTTTCTATTTAAAATAAAAAAAGCTGAAATTATCAATTTTTATATTCAAAAAATACCCTCAGCTGTTGAATTTGAACTGCCAATATTTCGAGAAATGGCAATAAAACATGGATATATTGAATCAAAACCAGTCTTTAATCCAAATTCCGGTAATATGATAATGCAATACAGTAAAAAGGCTGATTATGTATAATGTAAATACTTTTCATTCGTTTAGAAAAATGAGAGAACTAAAAACCCACTACGATGGGATACACCAACACTTTTTTATTAATGACTACAAGGCCCTGTCAGACTTATCATTAATGAACCACAACCAATTTTGTTTGTATCATAACGAAACAGTACTTTTCAAAATTAGAGTAGGGAATACTGAAATGTGTTGTGGAGTTGCACAACTTTACATAGAAGAAATAAATAAAAAGACTGATTTTTCTAAATGTAATAAAGAAATTATTAAATCCTATATAACCCAAATTCTTTCAACTATACACTACTCAAATAATAAAGGATTTATATCATTATATACACCAAAAAACAAAAAAGATCCAGTTTATTTAAATAAAACCTTTACAAACATACTAAAAGAAATTGGTTTTAGTATAGAAACAAACACAAAAAAATGGACACAATATATCTATTTATGTGATCCAAAAACTCACAAAACTAAGTTGAATATGGACATTTTTATAAAATAAAAGAGAAGCCTACAAAATGAATATACCCTATATTGTAGTAAAACTACACAACTCAACTGACTTTGGCCCAGGAAAAATGCGACAAGGTATTGCTTTTTCTAAAGAAGATCGTCCTTATGAATGGTTTCCTACTGAAAAAGCCGCATTATCTGCTTGCGAAGAATTAGCAATTAAAAATCCACTACAAGCCTATGCCGTAATGGAAGTAACACACGTAAAAGAAACAGGAAAACCAACAATATTATCTAAAATATTTACAAAAGAAGGAGAACTTAAACTTGTCTAAAACCCTTGCAACAGTTTCGATGGGCTGCGGTTGTGCTCCTGAAATTAAAAAACTGTTTAGCTATGTTACTGAATGGGAACCAGATCTAGATTACGATGCCATTCTATTTGAGGGTGGTAGTGATATAGACCCCTCTTTATATAATTCAAAAAATATAGCCACATACAGTCAAGGACAATCAAAACGAGATCGTATAGAAGCAGCAATAATGCAAGATGCAATTGACAAAAAAGCTTTAATTATTGGTATTTGTCGTGGTGCCCAACTTGCTTGTGCCCTTGCTGGTGGTAAACTTGTACAAGATGTTAATGGACATCAAGGACACCACACAATTGAAACCTATATGGGTAATACCTTTGATGTTTCTTCTGTACACCATCAACAAATGTACCCTTGGGATGTTGAACATACAATACTTGCTTGGTCAAAAACACAACAATCAAACCATTTTATTGGAGACAGCCTCAATTTACAAAAACATATTAAAGAACCAGAAGCCGTTTTCTTTCCTAAAATCAATGCACTAGCATTCCAATGGCACCCAGAGTGGGCTTATACTCCCGAAGAATTAGAATTTACTCTAGCCGAAATCGCTGAAAAACTATGACAAATACTACCAAGTTTGAAACAGCCTCATATCCTTTCTGCTGTGGAATAAGTATTTTATTCGATTTTTATACAAATTATGAAGCTTCATTAGAATACATTAAAACTTATATAATCAATGAATTTCTAAAAAACGTAAACGTAGCTAATTGTGGTCCCATAATCCAATTTGTAGCCGTTCAAGAAGGTCTTTATGTCGAAGAAGACTATAATGGTGATGGTGGCGAATTCATTTCTTTTAGTAAAACATATCAAATGCACAAGTTTGTAACAACTTTAATAACATTAATGCACGCAAAACCCATTAGTATATTCTATAACAAAAATAGTGGAAATAAATGTACTGTATTTCAATTTAAAAACCCAAGGCAATATTTATCACTAAAAGAGCAACAAAATGATTTTTATCTAGAAATCCAAACAGAGGCCGATTTACTCTACCGAATAAAGGAGATTAATTAATGAATGTACGAATTGGGGCAGATCCAGAAACACTTCTAAAAGATCTGTATGGAAATTACATTTCAGGAGCAGGTCTGTTTGGGGGCACTAAAGACAATCCTTTGCCCATTGGAGAAGGATGTGCTATTCAAGAAGACAATGTTACTGTAGAATTCAACATACCGCCAACAAATAATGTAATTGATTTTCTTAAATATATTAATTTTAACCTGGAGCATATTGAAAATCGTGCAAAAGAACTTGATCTCATCCTCACCATTGAACCATCCGCTATATACTCCGACGAGGAACTCGATTCCTTCCAAGCACAAACATTTGGATGTGAGCCAGATTTTAATGCGTGGCGAAAAGGCGCTCGAAATCCCAGACCCAAAACAACCAACAAAAATCTACGCTCTGCTGGTGGACACATCCACATTGAAGCCCCAGACCTTAATAAAATTGAACTCACCAAAGCAATGGATCTGTTTGTTGGAGCACAAATGCTCTCTTTTGACACAGACAAAATGCGTCGCAAACTTTACGGGAAAGCAGGAGCTTTTCGACCCAAAGACTATGGAATTGAGTATCGAACCCCCTCAAACGCCTGGCTCAAAACAGACGAACTTAAAAAATGGGCTTTTGAACAAACTCAAAAAGCTGTTCAATTTGTACAATCTGGAAAACAAATTGATGAATACTTGGGTAATTTATTGCAAAAAGCCATTAACCAATCAGATACAAATGCACTAAATGAACTCAATCTTTATGCAAACACAGTATACGCATGAACATTAATAACATTTTTGAAGACTTTGAACGAAAATATCGTGGAAGTTATGTACAATTACTTATAAATGGAAATCTAGAAAACTTTTTATTAGATGACATTAAACCGGATGTAGCAACTAAATTCCCCCATCTAATATTACAAAGTAATAAATTTGGCTCTATTATTCTAAAATATAATACACAAGAACGCATTTTCTTTAAAATACCACCACCCACCTACACTCAAATTGGAGAAGATGCTTATTATTTTAGTAGATTCTCAGCAAGACAATGGAAACGAGGCATCAATTCTTCAAATTGTAGATTTTATTCTCCACCATATCCGGGAAAAAATAACATAGACATTGAAGAATCAACCATTGAAAAGGCATTCTATCCTGAAAAATACTCTGTTACACAAGCAATTGATTTGATTAAAAATCAGAATTACAATAGTGTTGCTTTAAGTAAAAACATTGCAGTATTTAAAAAGATAGCTGATCCTAACACAGGTTTTATTTTCTATAGATTTACATCCATAGGTACACTAGATTTTACTAGTCTAATCTTTGATTGTCCAAACTTCACACGAGAAATTAGAAATGAGCTCACTATCTGAACTACTACTCTTTAAAGAATTAAATACGCGTGAGATGAAATGGCGTGGCATAGAACTACAAAATAAATATCAATTTAATGTATATGAAAATAGTCCTGAAATTGGTATTGAAATTGAAGTAGAAAACATAAATAAAAATCCAACCACACTATTTGGATGGACTTTAGAAAGTGATGGTTCTCTTCGTAATAATGGAATCGAATTTGTTTCATGGATTCTTAAACCAACACAAATTGAAACAGCAATTAATGAAGTAAAACGAGTTTTATCCCCAGAACACCACTTTAGTCCTCGCACAAGTGTACATATCCACATGAACTGTCGTGATCGTACTTTAATGCAGATTTATAATATAGTTCTTTTATATCAATGTTTTGAAGACCTTCTGTTCAATTTTGTAGGAAAAAGTAGAAAAAAATCTATTTTTTGTACTCCAGTTGGAAATACAAATTACTACACCTCATTAAAAGAACTACTATTACGAAATAAAATACCTGCCTGGGATAAATATACATCATTAAATTTACAACGATTAACAGACTTAGGCACTATTGAATTTAGACAACTGTATGGTACTTTAAATGAAGAAAAACTATATAACTGGATTAAACTCCTATATGATCTCTATGATTATGCAATTAAATACACAACAATAGAACTAGAAGCCAAGATTCTACAAATTGATAATAATGAAAACTATACCGCCTTTGGTTTTGATGTTTTTAATAGTAACTTTAATCTACTAGCTAAAGACGCTTACCAAAAACATATGATGGCTGATATTTCCATAGCTAAATTATATTTTACAAACTCGCCAAAACTTATAGGACTCTAACATGTGTGGAATCGTCGCAATGATTGTGAAAAAATCAAGTGGGTTTTGGCAAACCGACTTAGATACATTTAAAAAACTACTAATTGTAGATAGTTTTCGTGGAGAAGACGCCACAGGAGCTTTTGGAATTTTAAGTAACAAACAAGCAAAAATCATTAAAGTTGCAGCAGAACCACATATGCTATTTAGATGTACTGATTGGAAAGAATTTGAAACAAAAGCAATAAAAAGTATGTCTATTTTAGTAGGACATAATCGCTTTGCTACAAAAGGAACCATATCCTCAGAAAACGCCCACCCATTTGCTGAAGGTAACATTGTATTAGTGCACAATGGCACTATCAACAATCAGAAAGAAATGAATTCAGATGTGGAAGTGGATAGTCACGCAATTACCCACGCTTTGAATGAAAAATCAGCTGAAGAGGTGCTCAAAACCATTGATGGCGCTTTTGCTCTTGTTTGGTATAACCGAGAAGACGGTGTTTTAAACATAGCACGAAATAATGAAAGACCTCTTCATTATATTGAAGACTCTGATATTATCTACATTGCCTCTGAAAAAGAAATGCTTGAATTTGTAATTAACAGAAAATCATCCAATTCTTATATGGAACCTACTAAGTTAAAAGCACTTCCTTTCCCAACAAACACTCTAATTCAATTTGATTTAAAAGGAATTCGAACTGATAAACCCATAGAATATCGAAAACCCAACCCTACAGTATACACAAATCAATATAAAACCAACACCACCACATCTAAATGGTATGACACAGATGTTTATGCAAATACAGGGTATTATGAAAATTTGGAAAATCCAAATGTTTTTCATAGAACTACAAATATAATACCTTTAGACATTAATACAAATATAAAAAACGATGATCCCGATGTAGGAAAACCCATCATCATTAAACTAACCCGCATCGTTGAACAGAACCACAAACATCAATTTAAAGTTACTGGAAAAACATTATTTCCAACACCAAATACAGATATAATTGCATACTTACCAGCAAATATCTCACAAATAGAAGTAAATGCTCTACTAAAAGAACCATTTTTAGAAGCAAATGTATTAAGTAAAGCAAAAGAATCTCTATGTGGCCCAAGCTGGTGGGTTAATAAAATAGAAATGCCAGAAATGATTAATCTATATAATCAAAAAATACCTAAACTTTTCTGGAATTTCATTTGTGCAACACATACTTGTGAAAAGTGCAATAAACCAATTAAAACAGAACACGCAGACTATACTAGTTTAAAACAACGAGGAAAAACTAATAATTTTCGAGTTATTTGTACAGACTGCGTTATAGATAGTGTAGATCGTGTTATGACAGGAGAAACAGAGAGTGTTAAAAACATCAAAAACAGCACTACTACAATACAAACGAGTGTCGAACTCGGGGAAAATGTTACGAAATTTGTTAAGCCAGAGACTGAACAAGCGAGTCTACTCCATTAATTTGAATGGGGTGGGAAGATTAAAACCACACCGAATTGTAATCAACTGGGGCAATTCACAACAACCAGAAATAAACTACCCACGGTTAATTTTAAATCATCCTCGATTTGTTAAAAATGCCATTAACAAACTAACAACTTTCAATATTTTAAAGGAAGCGGGTGTATCTATTCCAGAATTTACAGTCTTTAAATCAATAGCAATTAGATGGATTCAAGAAGGAAAAACAATGGTGGCTCGTACATTACTACGGGCTTCTGAAGGACGTGGAATTGTACTCGCAAACACAGAAAAACAACTTCCCAATGCCCCTCTTTATGTACAATACATAAAGAAAAATAAAGAATTTAGAGTACACATCTTTCAAAACAAAGTAATTGATGTTCAAGAAAAACGAAGACGCCGTGGTAATGGATCTGCTCCTATTCGCAATACAGCCAATGGATACGTTTTCTGTAGAGATAATATAGAAGAACCAACAGACCTTCGAAGTATTGCTTTAGCAGCAGTACAAGCCCTTCGTCTAGATTTTGGTGCTGTAGATATTATTTGGAATCGTTACTATAACAAAAGCTATGTACTCGAAGTAAACACCGCTCCCGGAATAATGGGGCAAACATTAAACAACTACGCAGACAATATTATAAGAGCTTTCTATGGATGATACACAACTTTTCTGGAAACGCCCCGCTTTAGAAGAAACTGGTATAGAAGTTGGTCTAACTCAACAAGCTTTTGAAACTTTTGGAGAAATTTGGAACATTATACCATCTTTCGATAAAAAAAGAAATTTTAAACAAGGAGATTCAATTTTATCCGTTGAGGGTTCTGAGGCTTTTGGTTGTATTACAATTCCATTTAATATTAATAAATTGTCTTTAAACCCGAATGTCATACAAAAACCCAACGAACTGACTACACATGATATAATATTCACTGGCTACATTAAATAATAATAATAATAGGATTATATGCGATGTATTTCTTGTAACACTTGTCTTACTGATTTTGAAGCAACTCGAAAAACCGCTTTTACTAATGATTACGTAGATCTTTGTAATCGCTGTTTCAGAAGTATTTCTTCTGAAATAGTTGTAATTGAACGTAATGATCTAAGAAAGGATATTGATAATGAAGATGAATTCACAAAAGACTGAGTATGTAAAAAAAGAACGGCCTAAAACCATTAAACTACTATTTGAGGCTCCTATTTATAAACATCTCTTTTTTCAAGTATTAGAACCAAAAAATAAAAAACAAAAATGAATTTTTTTGTTAAACATGAATCCTGTCCTAAATGTGGTTCAAGAGACAACTTAGGAAGATACTCCGACGGATCTGCCTGGTGTTTTGGATGTGGTTATCTAGAAAAAGGAACACACCCATTCCTTAAAAGTTCCCCAAACACTATAAAAACCATAACTCTACCTTATGATGCTGATTTTAATTACACATCCATTCCTGAAAAAAGTAAAGCATATCAATGGATTCAACAATATGAAATCACAGATGAAGAACTCTCAGATTACAATATATTATACTCATTATCAAGACAACAACTAATTTTTCCCATCTACAATGAAGATAGCAATCTACTAGCCTGGCAAGCCAGAAACTTTGCAGAAACCGCAAAAACCAAGTATTTCTCACAAGGCCCCATTCATGATCTAATTTACATATGTGGAGAAGAGATTGGATCTGACACGATTATACTGGTTGAAGACCTCATCAGTGCTATTAAAATAGGACGTAGCTACCCCTGTATGCCTCTATGGGGTTCAGAGGCTTCTAAGCCCCTTATAACCCGTTTAAAAGGTATGTTTAAGACCGTCCTAGTCTGGTTAGACTCAGATAAATGGAAAAATGCTATAAAAATCTCCAAAAGTTGTCAAATTTACGGTCTAAAAGCAGCCGCTATTTACAGTGAAAAAGACCCAAAAAAGTACACAGATATAGAAATTAAAAAATATATTGAGGATGCCTCTTGACAAACTAAACCATTAATGATATACTAATACTGTGGGTGCGGTAGTATTATAAGACAATAATAATAATAATAAAGCCGGGAGGCTTAAAGTGATAGAACTTGAAGTATTAAAAGCACTACTAATTAAAGACAATTGGGTAAAATATCGAAGATTTATCTCCAAGCCCTTAAATAAAGAATTCAATGTTCTTTTATCAATCCTGGACAATTATTTTACTAAAAATGAGAATGCCCAAAATTTATCTATAGAAGACTTCGAAGTAGTAGCTGAAATCTCAGGAAGAGTCGATTCTTCTTATAAAGACATCTTTGTCCTTATAAAAAACCTTAAAACACAACCAATTCTTATAGAAGAATTACTTAAATCCTACAAAGAAAAAGATCTTCTAACGCAACTAGCTCTAGCGGCTTACGACACCTCAGAAGGAAAGAAACCAGCAGTAGACATTAAAACACTCTATAATGAACTTGAAACACTAACAACAGAAGGCATCCAAGAAAATGAATTTGAAGTTGCTTCAGATGATCTTGACTTTCTATTAGAAGAAACTTATACCAAACATGGTCTCCGCTGGAGACTAAACAGCCTAAACGCATCTTTGGGCAGTCTCCGTAAAGGGGACTTCGGCTTTATCTTTGCCCGACCAGAGACGGGAAAAACAACATTTCTAGCTTCCGAAGTGTCCTTTATGGCCCAACACACGGACGGGAACATCCTGTGGATCAATAACGAAGAAGAAACAAACAAAGTTAAAGTTAGAGTCTTTCAAGCCTTACTAGGAGCTAATAAAGAGCAACTAGAAAATCCAGCAGGTAGAACCAAGGCAAAGGAAATGTATGCCACCGCTGTCCAAGACCGCCTTAAGATTATCAATGCCCAAGGTGGTATTACAGCTAACCAAGTAGAGAAACTTTGTGAACAATATCATCCAAAACTAATCATTCTAGATCAAATTGATAAGATTGAAGGGTTTGAAGATGATAGAGAGGATCTTAAATTAGGGGCCATATACATATGGGCTAGACGACTGTCTTCTAAATATGGCCCAGTCATAGCTGTAACACAAGCCGACGGTAGTGGCGACAACTGCCGTTGGTTGAATATGAACAATGTTGCAAATGCTAAAACATCCAAGCAAGCCGAGGCTGACTGGATACTTGGCATTGGTAAAATACACGATATAGGCTACGAGTCTGTAAGATTTCTACATATCTCAAAAAACAAGTTGGTTGGTGATAAAGATACTGACCCCACTAAACGCCACTTCAGATGTGAAGTTAGCATTTTACCACATATTGCAAGATATAAGGACATACACCTAAAAAATGAACATTAAATTACTTAGCGTTGATTGTGAAACAACAACATTTAATAAGGGAAACCCATATGACTATAGAAATTATCTAGTTTGTTTTGCTTATAATAATACTTGTCATAGACCAGATAAGGAATCTCTAGCTCTTCTTCAAAAAGAAATATATGATGCTGGACTAATAATTGGATTTAACTTTAAATTCGATCTCCACTGGTTACGGAACCATGGTGTTGATTTTAGTGATAAACGAATTTGGGACTGTCAAATAGCAGAGTACATTCTAAGTAGACAAACTATCAAATATCCAAGTCTAACAGATGCTCTATTAAAATATAAACTAGCCCCTAAACAAGATAAAGTTAAGGCTTATTGGGATCAGGGATTTCAAACAGACCAAATTCCCTGGGAAATCTTATCTGAATATAATATTATTGATACTCAGCAAACACTAGCACTGTTTAAAGAGCAATGGAAGGCTTCTAACCCGCAACAGAGGCGTTTAATCCTACTATGTGGGCAAGACCTCAAAGTCTTACAAGAAATGGAACAAAACGGCCTATGTGTTGATTTAGAGGCATGTCAAATAAACATGTATGAAAAAGAAAAGGAGATAAAAGAACTTGAAGCTGACATAACCAAAACCATACCAAATATACCAATTAATTTTAATAGTGGGGACCACATATCCGCACTTCTCTACGGAGGAACTATATGTGAAGATGTACGAAGAGTCGTCGGGGTTTATAAAACAGGCTTAAAAACAGGTCTACCCAGAGTTAAAATAGATATCATAACCCACACACTCCCAGGAATCGTAAAACCCATTAAAAAAAGTGAATTAAAAAAAGAGGGCGCATGGTCAACAGCAGAACCTACCCTACGACAATTAAAAGACAAGACTGGTACTGTAACAAAACTACTAGAAATTGCAAAATTGAATAAAATCAAAGAGGTATATGCTTCTTTTATTGAAATTAATAGTAAATACTGCTGGCCTCCTAATAAAATCTACGGTACTTTTAATCAAGTAACTACAGCTACTGGTCGTTTATCTAGCACTAAACCCAATCTTCAAAACATGGGTGAAGAAATGCAAAAATTAGTTAAAACTACCTATTGACACAATCAAATAAAGGTGATATACTATAGTATGAATAAAAAATGATAGTGCAAGCAGATGCAAAAGCCTTAGAATGGTGGACTGCTGTATGGTTAAGCCAAGATCCTACAGGACTAGAAGAAATTAGACAGGGAATTGACCTACATACAGAGAATCAAAGAGTATTTAATCTACCATCAAGACTAATAGCAAAGAAATATCTCTTCAGAACCATTTATAAAGGCAGTCCATATGCTTTTAGTAAAGATCCTGAATTCAAAGAAACTTCGTCAGACATAAAATTCTGGGAAGACATTGAATACAAGTTCTATAAAAAGTACGATGGTTTAAACAAATGTCATATTAAATGGGGTCACAATGTAACACAGGATTTACCAATAGTAGGCCCACAAGGTAGGGAATGGCAATTTGAAATGAAACGAAACTACAGGGGGGATCTTGAAATACCATGGACTATTGTAACTAATTATCCAATTCAAGGCACCGCAGCAGACATTATGGCAGTTATTAGAGTCCTATTTTACAATCGCCTTCACTCAAATAATATAAAAGGACGCTTAATAGGAACTATACATGACTCCATCTTGATAGATGTGCCTGAGGAATTTGTTCAACAAACAATTGATTTATTTCATGAATGTTTTCAATATATGCCAACTGCATTTGAAAATGTGTTTGGAGTAAAACCAAACATACCACTCTTATGTGAATGTAAATTTGGTGAAATGATGTATAATAAAAAATAAAGAGGTTTAAATAATGCAAATTGTAATTCAAAGTGTAACGATTGATAATCGAGGTAAATTTAAATTAGCTACCGTCAACTATCAAAACTCTGAAGGTAAAATAGAAACAAAAAATGTAGCAAGTTTCGGCAACAAAGAACTATATGAGACACTATCCAATGCCAAAACGGGTGCTGCTTTTGATGTCCAATTCAATAAAAATGATCGTGGTTATTGGGAATTTACTAGTGCAGTACCCCTTGATGCTGGTACTGTTACTATTAATAAACCAGTAGCAGGGAAAGCTACAGCAACTCCAGTAACTAAATCTTCCTATGAAACATCCGAAGAGCGAGCAGCTCGTCAAAAGTTCATTATTAAGCAGTCAAGCATTGCTAACGCCATTGCTGTACTAACAATTGGGGCTAAAACAGCTCCAGCGGCCGCAGACGTTCTCAAACTAGCCGATTTCTTTGTTGGATACGTAATGGAAAAGGATCAAACACAGAAAGAACCGGATATGTCAATAGGTGGTCTTGAAAGTGAACTTTACTTTGACTTGACATAATGAAAGCAATTATAGACGGCGATATTGTTGTCTATCGCTGTGCTTTTTCTTGTGAGAAAAAAATAGATGGGGAAGTGATTCTTATAGACCCTGTAGAGCGCGCAATTCAGAGGATGGATTTCCTCATAAATGAAATGCTGGCTATGACAGATTCTACAGAATATATTCTCTATCTATCTGGAAAAAATAACTTTCGCTATGAGATCTTTTCAGAATACAAAGCAAATAGAAAAGATAGAGCAAAACCAGTTTATTTAGAACAATGTCGACAACATTTAATAGATGAATATGGAGCGATCGTTGAAAATGGACACGAAGCCGATGATTCTATCGGAATTGCTGCAACAGCATGTAATAGTATCGACGACTATGTAATATGTTCCATCGATAAAGATCTATTACAGATACCTGGAAAACACTTCAACTTTGTTAAAAAGGAATTACAGTTTGTTTCTCCGCTAGAGGCTTCCAAAAACTTCTACAAACAACTTGTCCTAGGAGACGTTGCTGATAATATACCAGGATATGATGGAAAAGCAAGACAAAAAGTACCTAAATTTTTAGAGGAAATTATGCAATTAATTGACAATTGTGGTAGTGAAATTGAAATGTATGAGGCTATAAAGGGTCTAGATGGAGTAGAAATGGAAACTCTTGATCGAAATGCTTGTCTTCTACACATCTTACGTGAAACAGAGAAAATGTGGGAACCCCCAGTACTGGAAGAATTGGATCCAGTCCATGCAGCAGTATAAATCTAAATTTGAAGCTCGTGTTCGAGAACTTCTACCCAAATCAGTAACCTATGAACCAGATAAACTCAAATTTACTCAACCGGCGCAGGTTAGAACCTACATTCCCGATTGGAAAATTAGAGACAGGGTTTATATAGAAACTAAAGGTAAACTTACATCAGAAGATCGTAAGAAAATGCTTTGGGTTAAAGAACAATATCCAGACTATATCTTTTATTTACTGTTTCAAAATTCAAGAGTTCGTTTAAGAAAAGGAAGCCCCACCTCCTACGGAGATTGGGCCACGAAAAATGGGTTTTTGTGGTCTGATAGCAAAATGGGAATTCCTGATGAATGGTTTACCAAAGGAAAAGCACCGTGCAAATAAAAACAATAATGGAACAAGAAGACGGTACTGCCGAGTTTACAGCAAATCTAAGTAATAATGAGGTCAATTTCCTCTTAGAATTTGCTATAAACAATCTTCTTGCACAGGGGGTTACTGTTCTAAATAGACAAAAATCCAGTGTACATGAATTACATGAGACTGAACAATAATGAAAATACTCTTATTAGACATTGAAACAAGTCCAAATCAAGCTTTTGTTTGGGGTTTATTTAAACAAAACATATCGATTAGTCAAATCATAGATAGTAGTGCTGTGCTTTGTTACTCGGCAAAATGGTTAGGAGAAAATAAAATCTTTTTTGATTCTATTATGGAAACAACACCAAAACGCATGTTACAAGGAATTCATTCTCTTTTATGTGAAGCTGATGTTGTTGTTCATTACAATGGATCTAGGTTTGATATACCAACACTTAATAAAGAATTTATCTTATTGGGACTCCCGCCACCAAATCCATATAAACAAGTTGATCTCTTACAAATTGCTCGAAATCAATTTCGATTTACCAGCAATAAACTGGACTACGTGGCACAAGAATTGGGCCTAGGAAAGAAACATGAAACCAAGTTTAATCTTTGGGTTGATTGTATGAACAAGGATCCAGCCGCTTGGAAAATAATGAAAAAATATAACATTAATGATGTTATACTTCTAGAAGAGGTCTACAACAAATTCCTTCCCTGGATCACAAATCATCCAAACAAAGGTCTTTACCAAGAAGAAAGTCGTGTATGTCCTAAATGTGGTAGTGCTCACTATCAATCACGTGGATGGTCTTACACAAACGCTGGGAAATATAAAAGATATCAATGTTTAGGATGTAGAGGTTGGTTTCGAGATGCTGGTGTTACTAAAAACAAAGGCCCCACTTCCAAAGAAAGGTTTACAAATGTATGCTCTTGATTTTATGCCTAATTATTCTAGTAGCACTCAACTTCAATGACAAAAAAAGAACTGATTCACAGCCCAGATCATTACACTCACGGGGGGATAGAGACTATTGATTTTATTAAGGCCAAATTAACACCAGAAGAGTTTAGAGGTTATCTAAAAGGATCTACTCTAAAATACATGTCGAGACTTGGCCTTAAAAATGAACCGTTACAAGATGCTGAAAAAGCACGTTGGTTTACCGCACGCCTAATAGAAGAATTAAAATGCCTCTGACAATAACAGAGATTTACGAAAAATTAAAAAAACTAGATGAAATTACTCTTCTAGAAGTCTTGGACATTACAAGTGAGGATCTTGTAGAAAGATTCCAAGACTTTATAGAAGATAAATATGAAGATTTTCAAGAAGATTTTGACGAGGATGAAGATAATGACGATATTGAGTGATCGAGTTAGTATATTAGAACAAAATGGTATTCCCGGAGTGCGCGATTTCTTCGCTACAAGTGCTCTTAGTATATTGGCTACGGGTAACTATACAGGAACGACAGCAGATCTTGTGGCCAAGTTTGCATATAACATAGCGGACGCTATGCTACTGGAGCGTGATAAAATTAATGATGTTCGTAAATGAAAACAATTCCAAATAAAAATATACAAACAAAACTCAGTTTTATCAATAAAGCAAATACAAAAATGAATTTATATCAAGAATACATTTATAAAAGTAGGTATGCTCGTTTTCGTGATGATTTGGGAAGACGGGAGAATTGGGAAGAAACTGTAGATCGCTATATGGGATTTATATTTAAAGATACTAAACTCAACGCCGGTACTGTTTCTGAAGTCAAAAAAGCTATTCTAAATATGGATATAATGCCATCTATGAGAGCTTTGATGACTGCGGGGGCTGCTATGGAACGGGATCAAGTGGCCGGTTATAACTGCTCCTACATCCCCATGAATCACATCAGGGCTTTTGATGAGGTGATGTATATCCTAATGTGTGGGACGGGTGTGGGATTCTCTGTAGAAAGACAAGAGATTGCCCTTCTTCCCGCCGTTTCTGAAGAAATGTACCCCTCAGAATCCATTATAAAGGTTCGAGATAGTCGTGTAGGATGGGCCTCCGCCTTCCGAGAGCTCATCAGCCTACTATATGCTGGGAAAGTACCTAAGTGGGATATAAGTGAACTACGGCCTGCTGGAGCCCGTTTAAAGACCTTTGGGGGGCGTTCAAGTGGGCCAGAACCTCTAGAAGATCTATTTCGATTCTGTATCGCTGTATTTAAAGAGGCTGTTGGACGCAAACTCAACTCTTTGGAGGTTCATGATGTTGTTTGTAAAATTGCTGATGTTGTTGTTGTTGGAGGTGTTCGTCGCTCTGCCCTTATATCTCTTAGCAATCTCACTGACGATCGTCTCAGGAACGCTAAAATGGGTCAGTGGTGGGTTGACGAAGGTCAGAGAGGCCTTGCAAACAATTCAGTAGCATACACAGAAAAGCCCGACATGGGCATATTTATGAAGGAGTGGGAGAGTCTTTATGCTAGTAAATCTGGGGAAAGAGGGATTTTTAATAGGAATGCAGCAACTCGGCAACGTGCTAGATCTGGGAGATCAGACATTTCGTTTAGTTACGGAACGAATCCTTGTGGAGAAATTATCCTACGACCAAATGGATTCTGCAACCTTTCAGAAGTTGTGGTCAGACCTACAGACACTACTGAAACCATTAAGCAAAAAGTTGGACTTGCTACAATCATCGGAACTGTTCAAAGTACTTTCACAGACTTCCGATATCTTAGATCCGTCTGGAAACGGAATGCTGAGGAAGAGCGACTCCTCGGAGTCTCCCTCACAGGAATCACCGATAATTCTATCTTAACTGATCCTACTTGTGATCATTTCTTAGAGGAGTTACGGAATTATGCTATCGAAGTTAATAAGAAGACTGCGGATATTCTTGGTATTTCTGCAAGCTGTGCTATTACTTGCGTTAAACCCAGCGGAACTGTTAGTCAACTTGTAGGATCTAGTAGTGGGATTCATCCTAGCTACTCTGATTATTACATTAGAACTGTGAGGGGGGATAGTAAAGACCCTTTAACTGCGTTTATGATATCTTCGGGAGTTCCACATGAGCCGGATGTAACTAAACCAAACTCTACTGTGGTATTTAGTTTCCCAACGAAAGCTCCGGCAGGTTCCATTAAACGGTATGATATGGACGCTATGCAGCAATTAGCCCTGTATCTTAGTTATAAGAATGGTTGGTGCGAGCATAATCCCTCTATTACAGTCTATGTAAAAGAGCATGAGTGGATGAAAGTGGGTGCATGGGTATTTGATAACTTTGATGATCTTGTAGGAGTGTCTTTCTTACCGCACTCAGACCATTCCTATAGACAGGCCCCCTATCAAGAGATAACAGAGGAGGAGTATTTTAGTTTATTGGAGGAATTCCCAACAAGCATTAATTGGGGAAATTTTACTGAAAGTTTAGATAATACAATAGGCAGTCAGGAATTGGCCTGTGTTTCTGGTAGTTGCGACATAATTTAGTTTTATCAATGATGTACTTAGGGGCCCTCCGGGGCCCCTTTTTTATTCTATTACATTGCTTGGAACTTTATTACTTCGCCGCCCATTGCCTTGGCTTGGTCTGTATTAATGGGTATTTCCATGCGGTTTAAAGTAGCGGCAAGCTTCTCAGCGCCTTCTACTGAAACGCCCTCACCATTCAATTTAGAGCAGGTCTCTACAGAGGCTTGTTTACCTTTAATGTCATCATTACGATAAACGAAAATACAAGTATCGTGTACACGCACAGCACACCATCCAAACGTGTGGCCAAGAATTTGATTCATATCTTGCTGACTGCCCATGTATATAATAGAACAAGAAGCATCTACTCGTGCAGGTGAAAAGTGTTTTCCTATAGCGATTAAATCACCAGCATATGCCGTTGAACTAAAGAACAACACAGCCAATAATAATTTCTTCATTCGTTTGTTTCCTTTAGAAGTATTTTCATTTAATAGATTCTTCAGACTTAACCCAGTTCTGCAATTGTACTAGTTGGTCTGTGGTTTCAACACACTGTTCAATAAGGGCTGTGTAGGGGGAGCCTTCATTAGTGCCGGCGGGGGCGACGGGAAGGGAGGGCACTGAACCGCTACTGGGGTTGTGCTGCACCCGTTTAGCAAAATAAGCCCGAATAACGGCAATATCATGTTGGTACGCATCATTAATTTCCTTTGTAGTTTGAATACTTTCTTCTTCTTTGGCTTTAATTGCAGCCTTCTGTACATCTCCTGCGGCTTGTACTTTCTCTTTAAAAAGATCAAACCTGCTGGCTTCAAATTCATATCCGCCAACTGCTCCCATAAAAAGAGCAATCAGCCCAATTCCCAACGTCCAGTATATATTAAACACCTAGTTCTCCCATACATCTAGCGTATTCTTCGTGCCTACGCTTGGTTAATCCTGCAAGTTTTCTTCCTTTAAATACGTCCCAATTCAGTATTTCCTTGCACGCTTCTTCATAATGCTGCTCATTAAGTTTCTTAATTAAAGTAGAATGACAGAAAGCACCAGGGCCTATATTATAAGCAAGGTCTACATAGGCATCATATTCATTTTGATTTAAAGGAACATTAATACACTTCTTTATAGCCTTCTCATACGTATCTACATCCTTACGGGTAGCCTTCAATGCAGCTATGGGGGTAGTGTGTTGCCCTATCTTAACTCCTTGGGTTGTACCAAACCCTATAGTAGGCACATCATCCTTAACAGGAATATAGGCATGGTCTGAATAACCCTCACTGGTAACAAGGGCAATGAAGGCCGTAGCACTGAAGGCTAAAGCAGCTACCTTATTACGATTACTTGTTAGCAATGCCATCAGTAGTATCCATGCGAAGTAAGACTATTAAAATACCAAGGACACAGCCTACAATTCCTTGGATGAATGGTGTAACAGGAAACTCATAAACGATTCCCTGCACGAATGATAAGCAGGTAATTACAATACCCATGATAATGGTTCTTGATTTAAATGCTTTTTTTAGATATTCCCAACTCATTTTATTTACCAAGTGATGGCGTTCACTGCGTCTATGGTGGTTGCTGCGTTAATCAAAGCCTTCTGCGCCCAACTGTGTGCATAAAGGGTATTCGTGTTTTGTAGTGCTAACCCCCCAAGAGCAACCAGGTCAGCTTGAGCAAAAGGGACATTGATATTGTTTGAAGTTCTCCATACGAAGCCGGTGGGTAATGGAATCCCGGCTCCTACTGCAACCACCGCACTGGTAATTAGTCCTGAACTTACCCGGTCAACCTGGTAGGAATTTCCGTTGTAAGTCACGGTGCTGCTTGCTATGACTATTTCAAGCTGTGCGTCAATATAAGAACTTCGCGCCGTCTGAGCATCAGTCAAAGCATTGGCAGGAATTACCCAAGTCTTTGTAGGCCAGTCGAAGGTGTAATAACTGGCTGGTTGTGCTGGTATATCAACCAGAACTCCATTGGCAACGTACTGATTGCGCGCGTTATTGCCCGGTATGTCTAGGTAGAGGGTACAACTCGTGGGAGGAATCAGCAGGCCTTCGTTCCCTTCTTGCACAGTCCCATGCCCTACAATGCGCCCATTAGAATCAGTGAATACATAGTACCTCATCGTTTTCCCGCCGTGGCTGTTGAGTAGGTCTCACTATAACTCAAGTACATATTGATACCATAAGTATAAAGTATTTGATACATTATTGAGATTGTATGGGTGCCATTACCAATAAGAACAAATGCGACGGAGTCAACGGTTTCGGTAGCTAGACCATTAGTTTGTTCTTGAACGCTACCAACAACTACACCATCAACTTGTATTTGAACCTGGAAATCCCAAGGGCCTACGTGTACTCCTCCCAGTGTAGTAACTACGCCCATACGGGAGGATTGATATATAATCACACCACAAGTTTCAGAAGGGCCAAGACCAGCAATAGTCAAATAATAGGTTAGAAACGAGGTATTAGTGGGAGTAACCGCAGCGGAGCCAGTTGTAGACGAACCGTACACAGGAACGGTTACAGCATTTCCAGCAATTTGTAGTGTATTTACCGCCGCAGTATCTATTACAGCAGAAGCAGCCGTAATAGTACCAGCAGCTATATTACCGGCTGTGATTGTACCAGCAGCTATATTACCGCCAACAATGGTATTTGCAGCAATTTGGGTAGAGGTGATAGACCCTGCAGCAATTTGGCTCGCTGTGATAGTATTTGCAGCAATTTGGCCCGATGTGATAGTATTTGCAGCTATTTGGCCCGATGTGATAGTATTTGCAGCAATTTGGCCCGCTGTGATAGTATTTTCAGCTATTTGGCCCGATGTGATAGTATTTGCAGCTATTTGGCTCGCTGTGATAGTATTTTCAGCTATTAAACCGCCGTCAACCGCTGCTGTCCATGT
>Ga0214197_1000178_pt1 | contig 27451 bp, 26 predicted proteins | sample TroBogEpilimnion_16_FD_153035 | JGI IMG/M metagenome (GOLD analysis project Ga0214197, IMG submission 153035) | Freshwater microbial communities from Trout Bog Lake, WI - 09SEP2008 epilimnion | ecosystem: Environmental > Aquatic > Freshwater > Lake > Epilimnion/Euphotic zone | place: Trout Bog... | reverse complement strand
AGAGCTGAGCCGATAATCTGGCGGATCGCCAGTTCGCGCTCTTCATTGGTGCGTTTCTTGCCGCTCATCTCTTTTTTAGTCAACAGCACCTTGATTGCCTGAAAAAAAGCAACCTCTTCACGCACGGCTTTCGCTTCATCGAGCGTACAGCAGAGGCTGAAAGCTTTGGACATGGCGAGTGCAGTATCGCAAAACCGTTTTTTGCCATCCTGTATACCAAGCACATGGTTTGCGGTTTTAGCCAGCATACGGTGGCCACCGGTGAGGAACCCGCTGTAATCGAATTCAAAGAGGATCCCACGCAGTACATCAAGCTTTTCCTCCAGTACGGCATATACTTCATAGGCATCAACAGTAGGGCGGCCACGTCCCTTGCTTGCAGTATACTCTTTCAGCGCATGCCTGAGGTCGTTGGCAATGCCGATATAGTCAACCACAAGGCCGCCTTGTTTGTCGCGGAAGACGCGGTTGACCCTGGCAATAGCCTGCATCAGAGTATGTCCTTTCATCGGTTTGTCAATATACATGGTATGAACGCAGGGGGCATCAAACCCGGTGAGCCACATATCCCTGACAATGACGAGCTGCATCGGATCATCAGGGTTTTTGAACCGTTTCTCAAGGCGCTTTTTGACCTGGCTTGAATAAATATGCGGACGCAGGAGAGGCTTGTCGCTGGCAGAGCCGGTCATCACCACTTTTATCACTCCTTTTTCAGGATCCGGATCATGCCATTCCGGACGCAGCTCGACGATAGCGTTATAGAGGTGTACACAGATTTCACGGCTCATGGCAACAATCATTGCCTTACCCTTTTGAGTCTTATTACGTTCTTCAAAGTGTGCCACCAGATCAGCTGCAACCTGCCTGATGCGAGGCTCTGCCCCGACAATTTTTTCGAGTGCTGCCCATTTGCTTTTCAGTCTGGCCTGCTGGTACTCCTCTTCGTCTTCGGCAAGCTGGTCTACTTCGGCATCGATATCCGGCAGTACAACACTGTTCAACCCAAGCTTGGCCAGCCGCGATTCAAAATAGATTGCCACTGTTGCCCCGTCATCGCGGGACTGCTGCATATCGTAAATGCTGATATAGTCGCCAAAGACGGCACGGGTGTCGCGGTCTTCGATTGATACGGGGGTGCCGGTAAAAGCCACAAAGGTTGCATTGGGCAGCGCGTCACGCAGATGCTGGGCATAGCCCGCCTGATAGCCCCTCTCATCACCTTTGAATCTGGATTCAAATCCATACTGGGTGCGGTGGGCCTCATCGGCAATCACAACAATATTGTGCCGATCAGAAAGGACAGGGAAGTTGTCTTCGTCCTCCCCCGGCATGAACTTCTGGATGGTGGCAAACACAATGCCGCCTGATGGCCGGTTGGAGAGCTTGGCACGTAAATCCTGCCTTGTTTCACCCTGAACCGGTTGCTCGCGCAGGAGATCCTGTGAGAGTGAGAAGACACCGAAAAGTTGACCGTCCAGATCGTTACGGTCGGTAATAACCACAATGGTAGGGTTCTCCATTGCCGCTTCGCGCATGACACGTGCGGCAAAGCAGACCATCGTGATGCTCTTGCCCGACCCCTGTGTATGCCAGACAACGCCTCCCTTGCGGTTGCCATTGCTGCCTGAAGCCGCAATGACCCGTTCAATAGCCGAACGCACCGCATGGAACTGGTGGTATCCGGCAATTTTTTTTATAAGGGTGCCGTCATCTTCAAACAGCACAAAGTATCGCAGAAAATCGAGCAGGTAGGTTGGTGACAGGACACCGCGGATCAAGGTTTCCAGTTCATTGAACTGGCCGAGCGGGTCAAGGGTGACGCCATCAATGGTTCGCCAGGCCATAAAACGTTCAACATTGGCAGAGAGTGAACCCATAAGGGCCTCGGTGCCGTCTGAAATCACCAGAATTTCGTTGTACTGAAAAACATCCGGAATCTGCTCTTTATAGGTCTCTATCTGGTCAAATGCTTTCCAGATGTCCGCTTTTTCGTCAGCCGGATTTTTCAACTCCAGCAACACAATCGGCAGGCCGTTGACAAAGAGCACAATGTCAGGGCGGCGAGTCTGTTTCGGCCCCTTAAGGGAATACTGATTTACCGCCAGCCACTCGTTTGCATCCCCATCACCATCACCAAAATCGATCAATCGAACAAAGTCGCCACGAGTTTCACCATCCTTCTGATATTCGACCGGCACACCATTAACCAGCAGTTGATGAAACCGCCTATTGGCAGCAAGCAGCACCTGTGTATCAAGATTCAGCACCTGATGCAATGCATCCTCACGAGCACCGAGAGGCACCAAAGGGTTAAGGCGGTTAATCGCTTCACGCAGGCGACCAACCAGCACAACCTCCGTATACCTGTTCCGTTCCGGCGAAGGCCCATCTGGCGCAATATCAAGCCCATAGCGGTGGATGTACCCCACATCACCAAGCCAGCCTAAAGCCTCCCGTTCAAGTTGATCTTCAGTCATTTCAGAACCTCCCAATGGCCGCCTTTTGCTGCGCCGATTCGACGTAACCGGCCATCCTTTTGCAGCTTTTGCAGATTGCGTTCAATCGAACGGGTTGAAATGCCAATCATGTGAGCGAGTTCCGGAATAGTCATAAAGCAGTTTTTATTGAGTGCATCAATAATTTTCCCCGACGTTATCACCGACATTATCACCGACGTTTTTATGAGGACTTCCGTCATGGCATCATGCAGTGCCTGCAGCATAAATTCAATAAACGGGGTGGCCCTTGCTATCCTGTCCGCATCAGCCAGTGCCTCGTAATAGGCCGTTTGCCGCATCCTGATCACCGATTCAACCGGCAGATAAGCCAGTATCGGCTCCCACTTACTGAGGATGAGCGTTTGCCACAACCGACCCATGCGGCCGTTTCCATCCGCGAATGGGTGTATAAATTCAAACTCATAATGGAAAACAGAACTTGCAATCAAAGGATGCACCGGAGCCGATGCAAGCCACTCCACCAGATCAGCCATAAGTCCTGACAGCATTTTGGCTGGCGGAGCCATGTGAACCAATCCCTTGTCGCTATAAATGCCTACTCCACCCTTGCGATAATGTCCGGCATCATCAACAAGCCCTTTCATAAACAGGCCATGCGCAGCCAGAAGATCACTCTGTGAGCGAGGCTGCCATTTCGATACCTGTTCATAAGCAGCAAAAGCGTTGCGTACCTCCTGAATTTCACGAGGCAACCCCACAACCGCTTTGCCATCAAGAACATCAGTCACCTGCTCAATACTCAAAGTGTTATTTTCAAGAGCAAGGGAGGCCTGAATAGTTCGGATGCGATTGTTGCGTCTCAACTGAGGTGTCAGTGCACTGTCATCCGAATAGCTCCAACGGGTTACAAGTTCAACAATATCAGCCACCTGCTGCACAATCTGCGGTGTGATAGTATACGGTGGCTGATAACTCATACGGTCGCCTCCTCGATGAGTGTCTCGGCATCCGGGATGTGCAATTGACCGGAGATCAGGCGGGGAAGTAGGGTGTCGCGCACTTTTGAAAGAGTAGAAACCTCTTGCAAGCCAACACCTATCTGTTCAAAAAATGGTAAAATGAGGCTCTCAAATTTGTCCCATAAAGCATTAGGAGCATCAGCGATTGGCAATCGCATCAAATCCTTGGGATAGACGTGTGGCTGTGCAGCGCCTTGCTGCATATGCGTTATTTCTCGCTGTAGACTCTTTAGGAATAGGTATGTCGAGAAAACATGGTCTGTGTGCCGCTTACTCACATAAGAACAATCCGATGCCCAGATATTCTCATGGTACAACTTCACATAACCGGCGTTTGCTCCAGAAGCACTTATGGTCGTAACAGGTCCATCCACATTGTGCTCGTTATGGTAATACGCTGGAGTTAATCCACCAGCGACAACTGGGACTTCTCCTGTAAAAACTGTTTGCCTCGTAATATTCTTCCCTTTACTTGGTACAAATTTCTGGCCAAGACTCTTCGCAAACCACCCTTTTGGTATCAACCCCAGTTCCGACTTCTCAAAGCTGTCAGGAAAAAGCGCAGCGGTATCAGCATCCATGCCTTCCGGTTCGCGGCCTTCCTGTTTAGCGCGCACAGGATCGAAGTCCACAAACCATGATTTGAACAGCGCCTGAGCTATGGCTTCGAGGGTGGTGTTTGTTTCGCGCAGCAATGCAATTCGGTCATCAAGAGCTGTTAAAGTTTCCGAAATAATACGCTGAGTTCTCATTGAAGGGCAAGGGGCCTTAAAATCTTCTATCATCCCTTTTGTTAAGGCATTTCTTGTTGCACCGGCAGCGGAAAGCCCGAGCATTAAGCTTTGTTGGTATGGTGAAGATAAAAAGTAACGTAGAAATCGACCGTCAAAGATTCCAGGATCAGGTCTAATAATTGCTACATGTTGATTCACTCGAGCTGGCAAATATTTTGAAGGAACTAAGCAAACTCTTGCTACCGAATCACCTGTAATATTAAGTAAAATATCACCGTGCTCTATTTTTACTCCATCCAGTTTCTTTGCTTGTTCTTCGCTGATGAAAGCAATACCCTTTGCTGAAAATCCATCATTATATATGTTCTGACTTCTTATTAAGGAAACCGGACCGATTTCGAGATACGAATCTTTACCGCCTCTTGGAGTTGCGCCGCTTGCAATTTTAAGGCAAGAGTCTCCTATACGTTTCCAATTCCACTCAGAACTCATACCTCAGCCCCCCATTCCGTCTTTCCTGTAGTCCTTTCCTTTAGTCCCTTGAAACTTGTAAGAAACTTTTCTTTAGGGTTTCTTTTGTGTGTCTTTGGGGTTTGTTTGGTGATATCCGAGTTCTTATAGACACTCTTTTCGACACTCTTTTCGACAGTCTTATCGACAGTTTCACTTTCATGCAGCGGAGCGGTAAGTTCAAAAGTCATAACCCAGCCCTCCCAGCTTCTGCCGAATCAGTGCATCCAGTTCAACCCCTTTAGCCATCTGCTCGCCAAGCGTCTCTGTGAGCTTCAGCATCTTCTCAGCAAAGGCTTCATCGTCATCCTCAACCGCCTCAGCTCCGACATAGCGACCCGGTGTCAGCACATGCCCGTGTTCAGCAATTTCTGCCAGCGTCACACTACGGCAGAACCCTGCCACATCAGCATAGTCGGCACTCGCCTCACCATCTTCGCGCCAGGCATGCACGGTATCGGCAATTCTCTGGATATCAGCATCGGTCAACTCAATCTGCACGCGGCTGATCATGGTGCCGAGCTTGCGGGCGTCGATAAAGAGCACTTCGCCCTTGCGCTTGCTCTTTTGCTTGCAGAGAAACCAGAGGCAGGCGGGAATCTGCGTGTTGAAAAAGAGTTGACCCGGCATGGCTACCATGATTTCAACCTTGTCGGCTTCGACCATTGCGCGACGTATATCGCCCTCCGAGTTCTGGCTGGACGACATGGAGCCGTTGGCGAGCACGATACCTGCACGGCCATTTGGCTTCAGGTGGTAGAGCATGTGCTGCAGCCAGGCGTAGTTGGCGTTGCCTTGCGGCGGGGTGCCGTAGACCCAGCGCGGATCACCCTCAAGGCTGCCGTGCCACCAGTCGGAGATGTTGAAAGGCGGATTGGCCAGCACAAAGTCGGCGCGCATGTCGGGGTGCTGGTCGCGAACAAAGGTGTCGGCGGGCTCTTTGCCAAGGTTGAAGTCGATGCCGCGAATGGCAAGATTCATTGCTGCCAGCCGCCAGGTGGTAGGGTTTGACTCCTGTCCATAGATAGAGACATCGCCGATGGTGCCGCCGTGCGCTTCGATGAATTTTTCAGACTGCACAAACATGCCGCCCGATCCGCAGCAGGGGTCATAGACCTGCCCCTGATGCGGCGCAAGCACAGCCACAAGGGTTTTAACAATACTGGCGGGTGTGTAGAACTGGCCGCCTCGCTTGCCTTCGGCACTGGCGAACTGACCGAGAAAATATTCATAGACCTGGCCGAGCAGGTCACGGGCGCTCTGGCCGGTTGCACCAAAACCGATAGTGGAGACCATATCCACCAGTTCGCCAAGCTTCCCGTCAGGGAGCTGAACGCGGGCGTAGCGTTTGTCGAGAATGCCTTTGAGCTTCGGGTTTTCTGCCTCAATCAGGGTAAGGGCATCGTCGATGCGCTTGCCGATGTCGGGCTGCTTTGCCTGTGCCCGAAGGGTTTCCCAGCGTGCTGCTTCAGGAACCCAGAAGACGTTTGCCTCTTTGTAGTAGTCGCGATCTTCCAGCTCTTCCTGCAGGACGCTGGCATCGGAATCGTCGAGGAAGTAGTCGTCGTCAGCATCTGAAAGGCGGCGGGTGAGTTCCGTGCGGTGGGTCTGAAAGGAGTCGGAAATGTACTTTACAAAAATGAGACCGAGTACAATATGCTTGTATTCGGCAGCGTCCATATTGGCCCGGAGTTTATCGGCAGTGGCCCAGAGCGTCTTTTTAATGTCGTCGATCATGAAGTGGTGAGCATCATAAGGTTAACGGGCTGATCGGGATTCTCAGGTCTTAAAGGGTTCTCACTGCTGTAACACATTATTTACAAAATAATTGCTTTAGATGAAAGAGGGAGGAGAAAGAGAGTGCTGAGTTTCGAGTGCTGAGTGCCGAGATAAGAAGTTGGCAGTGGGCAGTTGGCAATTTAAATCAGCTGGTAGAGTGCGGAGTTGTTCAAAACTTGCCGGACAGTTCCCTGAGTCTGCTGTAGGGCGGTTCGAAACACAAACCAGTAATACACCCATTTACAAATCATACGCTTTACACAAAGATGTTGGGGTTCAGGACTCACCCCAACCTACGAGCAGTGTTCAATTGCTGGTCAGGGAATTGTGTCGAAGTTTACCGGGAATGAGGGTTCGATGTTGTTGTTGCTGTCGCGGCCTTCGGGCATGGTGTGGATGCCTATGGGGAGGGTGTTATGGGTGGCGATGTAGTCGCGGAGATAGTTGGTGAGGCGGTAGTAGCCGCTTGGTTTTCCGGTGGTTTCGAGCAGTGGCTTGCCCTTTGCCCAGCTTTCGACGATCTGATCAGCTACTGCCTGGTTGGGGTTTTTCTGGGTATTCATCAATGGGGTTGAGGTTAATTTTTTGAGAAAATGCTTGCCTTTCTGTAATAAAGACAATAAATCATTGAGCTCCATGGTTCACCCGAACGCCTCCTTGTAAAGGCGCGTTGTTAATCTCGTACACTTTCCGGGCGAGGAGAAGAGGGTGGAAGTGTTATTTTGTAATCCTGCAAGGGTGAAGTATATTTTCGGGAGAATAGTGATGCAAGAGAGAAATGAATACATTTGACTTGAGGCCTATATGTACGGTATCGTTTGATAAGGAAATTGTAAATCAGAAAATAGATAATGCCTGAGATAGCAAGATTTTACGGAATTTTGATAAGGATGTACTCAGAAATCGATTCTCCTCATCATAAGCCTCATTTTCATGTTTATTATCAGGGCTCTCAGGCTGTTTTTTCAATTGATCCGATTGAGACCATCGAAGGTTCATTAGCGGATAGACAGCGTCGATTGGTTGAGGCGTGGGCAGAAATTCATCAGCTTGAACTAATGTCAGATTGGGATTTGTTACAGGCGGGTAAAGCACCACTTCGAATAGAACCGCTGCATTAAAGAAATAAGGGGAGGGATTTACGATGAAACATCTAATGAAAAGGGTTACAGCCGTCGAAATATTGGGGAATAGCTTTGTCTTAAGGGTGCATTTTGATGATGGCACCATTAAGAATATTAATGTTGAGCCTGTTTTGTATGGCGAACTCTATGGTCCTTTGCGTAGAAAGGAGCTTTTTGATAAGGTTACTGTTGATGATGAGGTTGGAACTCTTGTTTGGCCCAATGGAGCAGATTTCGATCCTGACATGTTATACCTTTGGGATGACTACGTCGATGTTTTTGCAACCCAACTGAAACATGCTGATCAATCGGGCCGGAAAGTCAGCGAGTGCGCCTAAGTGCGCCGACCCCATCGCCAGCGTTTTGCGCTCAACCCCCGCATCATTTCAATTTGTCTTCATCAATCTCCGCCCCTTCCCGTTAGCTTCTGTAACCCCTCATGTATTGTTAAAAGGTTTCAAAGAAAAATAGTGGATGGGTGAAAGCTCGTTATAAAGGTAAATGAGCAGTATATTATATCTATACTGCTCAGTGTATTCACGATAAAGGGAGAAGACTATGTTGACATTTAATCTGATGACTGTTCTGCTTCTTTTGGCAGCATTTCTGGCTTCGTCGGTTAAGATTCTCAGAGAATACGAGCGGGGAGTGGTTTTTCGTCTTGGGCGGATTATTGGCGCAAAGGGGCCTGGACTTATTATTCTTATTCCGGGGATTGATAAAATGGTGAAGGTTGATCTTCGTACGGTAACGCTTGATGTTCCTCCTCAGGATATTATCACCCGTGATAACGTATCGGTAAAGGTAAGCGCGGTTGTCTATTTTCGTGTGCTTGATGCCATCAGGGCTATTGTTGATGTTGCGGATTTTCATTTTGCGACATCCCAGCTTGCGCAGACCACGCTTCGAAGCGTGTGCGGGCAGGGTGAGCTTGATAATCTGCTTGCTGAACGGGATGAAATCAATGACCGGATTCAGGCTATTCTTGATAAAGATACAGAGCCCTGGGGAGTCAAGGTGAGCAAGGTTGAAGTGAAGGAGATTGATCTGCCTGAAGGTATGCGCCGGGCAATGGCCAAACAGGCCGAGGCGGAAAGGGAACGTCGTTCTGCCATCATTAATGCGGAAGGGGAGTTTCAGGCTGCCCAGCGGCTTGCTGATGCTGCAGCTATTATCTCAGGGACTCCCGCCGCGCTGCAGCTTCGCTATCTGCAGACGCTGAAGGATATTGCAGCGGAAAATAACTCTACTACTGTGTTTCCCATACCGATGGATCTTTTCAGGCCATTCTTTGAAATCAAGCCTCCGGCACCTTCTCAGACAACTTAAACTCATTCGATCATGTTCAAGATTCACGCTATTCTTTGTCCAGTCGATTTTTCAGATGCATCCAAAAAGGCGATACGGTATGCTCAGGAATTTGCGGCAAATATGGGAGCTTCTGTCTATCTTTTGAATGTTGTGGAACCACGGCCTATGGCGGTTGATGTATCGCTCAACTATGTTCCTTTTGAAGCAGACCTTGAAAAAGCGGCAAAAGATGATCTTGAAGTTATTCTTCAAGATTTTCATCGTGTCGGTCTGAGGGCTGAGTATGGTGTGGTCATTGGTAATCCTGCTGACTCGATCCTTGAACATATTGACATGTTCAATGTCAATCTTGTTATTATGGGCTCTCACGGGAAAAAAGGACTGAGTCGCCTTATTATGGGCAGTGTGGCCGAGACTGTTGTCCGCAAAGCAAATTGTCCTGTGCTGATTGTAAAATCGGAAGAAAAGGAGTTTATCGGCGAGGAATAAAAGCCTCTATCAGTTTTCTTGCACCGCTGAAAGGGCTTATTTCTGTGGAAAGCACTTGTCGTTCGATGATCTCTTTCGAAGCAATGACGTCAGGGTGTGAGAAGAACTCTTTTTTCAGCATCTCTTCAAGCACGGTGTAAAGCAGGCTGTTCAGCTGCTCGCGTCGTCGAGTTTCAAGGATATTCTCTTTGCGCATTGCTGTGAAAAACTCGGAAATATTCTCCCAGACCTCCTTGATACCCTTGCCGGTGAGGGCTGATGTGAGAAAAACCTCCCGTTTCCATACCGGATGTTTTACCGGCAGCATTCTGAGCGCTGCTTCAAATTCCGCTCTTGAAATGGCGGCAATGCCGGATTGATCGCCGTCGGTTTTGGTAATTGCCACAGCATCGGCAATTTCCATGATACCTCGTTTGATGCCCTGAAGTTCGTCACCGGAGCCCGGCAGCATCAGCAGCAGAATATAGTCGACCATCGTGTCCACAAGCACTTCCGATTGGCCGACTCCTACGGTTTCAACAAGAATGACGTCATACCCTGCAGCTTCGCACAGCACAATGGCTTCGTGGGTTTTCGGCGATGTTCCGCCAAGGTAGCCCGAAGAAGCGGTTGGTCGTATGAAGGCTTCCTTTCTGGCGGCAAGTTTTTCCATGCGTGCCTTGTCGCCGAGGATACTTCCTTTGGACTGACGGCTGCTCGGGTCGATGGCCAGCACAGCCAGAGTAAGTCCCTGGTTGATAATCAGTTCACCCAGCGCTTCAATAAAGGTGCTTTTTCCTGCCCCCGGAGCGCCGGTTATGCCGATGCGTAACGATGATGTTTTTTTTGTAATGCACCGGTCAAGAATTTCATGCGCTTTTCGCTCATGCTCTGGTTTCAGCGATTCAATCAAGGTAATCGCTCTGCTCAGCATGTGGCGGTCGCCATTCATGATGCCGTTGACGACGGTATCGACGTCCGGGTCGTGATAGGGCTTCAGTCGGCTGTGAGTTTCACTGCTGCTCATTGATCAAAGCGAGCAATAAGCTGTTTAAGAATGTTCGCGGCAGCTTCGGCAATAACGGTACCAGGTCCGAAAATGCCGGCGACACCTTTTTCATAAAGGAACGCGTGATCTCTTTCAGGAATAATTCCACCGGCAATGACAAGGATATCCTCTCGGTGTTTTGCTTTCAGCTCCTCAATGATTTTCGGTATAAGGGTTTTGTGACCCGCAGCAAGGCTCGATATGCCGATAAGGTGGACATCGTTATCAAGGGCCTGCTGGACCACCTCTTCAGGAGTCTGAAAGAGGGGGCTGATATCGACGTCAAAACCAATATCAGCGAATCCTGCAGCTATGACTTTTGCGCCACGGTCGTGTCCGTCCTGTCCGACCTTGGAAACCATGATCCTCGGTTGGCGGCCTTCAAGCTTGGCAAAGGTGTCTGCAAGCTGTTGAGCCTCTTTAAAAAGTATGTTATCCTGCATCTGTGACATATAGACACTGGTGTTAAGCCTGGTAATGGCGCGATATCTTCCGAATGTTTTCTCGCATGCTGAGGATATTTCTCCCAAGGTAGCTCTTTTTCTGGCCGCATCTACAGCCAGTTCAAGAAGATTGCCCTCTCCTGAAGCTGCTGCATCCTCAATTGCCCTGAGAGCAAGAGACGTTTCTTCACTGTTTCGTTCAGCTTTGATCGATGCAAGGCGCCTGAGCTGCTGCTCAAGAACAAGTGTATTGTCCACTTCCAGCAGTTCAATATCAGTTTTGCTGGTGGTAGTGTATCCGTTAACGCCGACAATAATCTCTTTCCCGCTGTCGATACGGGCTTGTTTGCGGGTTGCGGCCTCCTCAATCTGCAGTTTTGGAACTCCCTGTTCAATAGCCTTGACCATACCTCCTGCGGCTTCGATATCACTGATGATCTTCCATGCTTTTGCCGCAAGCTCTCCGGTCAGGTATTCCACATAGCTTGAGCCTGCCCATGGATCGATGCATTTGGTTATATCAGTTTCTTCCTGAAGGTAAAGCTGAGTGTTTCGTGCAATTCTTGCCGAAAATGGAGAGGGAAGTGCAATGGCTTCGTCGAGTGCATTGGTGTGCAGTGACTGTGTGTGGCCGAGCGTGGCTGCCAGAGCCTCAAGACAGGTTCGTGTGATGTTGTTGAAGGGATCCTGTTCCGTCAGGCTCCATCCGGAGGTCTGGCAGTGGGAGCGGAGCATCAGGGATTTCGGGTTTTTCGGGTTGAACTGCCCGACAATTTTTGCCCAGAGCATTCTTGCCGCGCGCAATTTGGCTATTTCCATGAAATAGTTCATGCCAGTTGCCCAGAAGAAAGAGAGGCGCGGGGCAAACGCATCGATGTCGAGTCCTGTTTTGAGGCCTGTACGAATATATTCAAGACCGTCGGCCAGAGTGAATGCAAGCTCAAGATCGGCCGTAGCACCGGCTTCCTGCATGTGGTAACCCGATATGCTGATAGAGTTGAACTTCGGCATATGGCTGCTGGTGTAGCGGAAAATATCGGCAATAATCCTCATGGATGGTTCAGGAGGGTAGATATAGGTGTTGCGAACCATGAACTCCTTGAGAATATCATTCTGAATCGTACCGCTCAGCTTTTCAGCCGCAACTCCCTGTTCTTCGGCTGCGACGATATAAAAAGCCATGACAGGAAGTACCGCACCGTTCATGGTCATCGAGACAGAGATATCACCGAGGGGAATCTGGTCGAAGAGAATCTTCATATCTTCTATCGAGTCGACAGCTACACCGGCTTTACCGACGTCCCCGATGACTCGTTCGTGATCTGAATCATAACCACGGTGGGTTGGCAGATCGAAGGCAACTGAAAGGCCTTTCTGGCCTGCAGCAAGATTCTGACGGTAAAAGCGGTTTGATTCCTCGGCTGTTGAAAATCCTGCATACTGTCGTATAGTCCATGGCCTTGTGGTATACATGGTGGAGTAGGGTCCTCCAATGTAAGGTGCAAAGCCGGGTGCAAAGTTCAGGTGATCAGCCTGTTCGAGGTCACTTTCATGGTATATGGATTTGATTCCGATGCCTTCTGCCGATGGCCAGGCTTGCGGTTGAGCTTCGCAGCACTCTTGACTGGCTGCTGCATTGGAAGAAAAAATATCAATGGCTGAAAAGTCCGGTCTCATTTCACTCCGGTTTTATGTTGAAAGGAGGTCAGCATGTCAAGGACGTTGACGCCAGTGTAAACAAAGCTGTCAATGCCTGCATCGAGGAGTTGATCATGTTCTTTTGGCGGTTTGCCGGCCATGACCGTGATAAGGCTGGGTTGTAGAGTGCGAAGCCTGGAGGCGATTGATGCCGCTGCTGGTACGGGATCTTTTTCTGCCACGCAAAGGACAATAATGTCCGGTTGACTTTGCAGTGCGGTGATGTATGAACTCTCTGCATCAGGAAGAGCCGATCTTCCTGCAATCTCAAAACCTCCGCACTTGAAAAAGTCTTCTGCAAAAGCAGCCTGCCTGAAACTTACTGCGGGATCGCCCAGCATCCAGATGAAGAGTGACGGTGTGCGACCGGATTTTTGGCTGTAAGCCAGTGTTTTAAGACGCAGCAGCTCATACCCGGCAGTTTCATTACCTTCAGGTGTTGTTGAAACTCTCCCTTCAAGTTTTTCCAGGTTCTCAAGCTGTTCGGATGTAAGAGGCCATGGATATCTGTTGACGCCGATAAGAGTTTTTTTCCGGTTATCGAGGGTTTTGCGCCGTTTTGTTTTAGCGTCCGAAATCATTGCCTGTATAAAGCCGCTCTTTGCAGCTTCAGCTGAACCGCCCCGGGCTTCAATCTCTTTAAAGATTGTCCAGGCAGATTCTGCAAGGTTTCTTGTAAGGGTTTCAATGTAGTGAGAGCCCCGTGCCGGATCGATTACCCGGTCGAGAGAAGCCTCTTCCTTGAGAATAAGATGAATGTTGGCGGTAATTCGCTCAGCAATATCAGGGTTGACGGAAAGTCCGGTATCAAACGCTCCAATCTGCAGCGTGTCGTAACCGCCGAGCACAGCTGAAACTGCTTCAGTTGTCTGTCGGAGGACATTGGTGTATGGATCGAGCAGAGAACGGTTTCTTTCAGATGTTCTGGCAAAAAGGGCAGGAAGTGAAGTCGCTGATGCCCCGTATGCTTTCAGAAGATGCCCGAGAAGGTAACGCAGGGTTCTTGGTTTTGCAAGTTCAGTAAAATGGCTTGATCCGACCGGAAGGATGATGGTTATGGCTGACGCAACAGTGTCAGCTGGAAGACCAGCTTGAAGATACTGATCGAGACAGTCGCTGACTCCGGCAAGTGCCAGTGCAATTTCCTGCACGGCAGTTGAGCCTTTTTCGTGCCAGGGAATGGTATCGACTGTAAGAAGTCTGAAGTCTGATAGTGATGCTCCATACGCAAAAAGCTCAGTATCCTGCACGGTTGAAGCTGAAGCGGTCTCGACAAGCAGCCCGCCGCAATTATCGGTAAACCCCGGGATGGTAAGGAGGGTGTTCAGAAGTTCAGCAGCAGGGGGAAGGTTTCCGGAAAAGTATACAGCTGCAGCAGAAAGTTTAATCCCTGTAAAGAGTCTGATGAGATTTTCAGGTGTACAGAGCGCAGGGTCAGTGATCAGGAACTCAATTGCATCAGCATCCAGCCCAAAACTGTTCAATGCAGCCTGGTTGGCGGATTCAGGGTCGAAAACAGTGATTTGCCGGCAATTTTTCCATCTGTTGGATGGTTTATAGAGTGGTATGTCAAGACGTCGGGTTTCTTCTTCATGGCTGTACCAGGGTTCAAGAGTAAACCCATCCGGCGTTTGCCAGACTATACTCTCATACGGTGTTCCCTTCAGCTCGTCGATAACCTTTTTTTTCCAATCCTCCCGGGTGACCGCCGGGAACTCATGAAAGAGAGAATCAGGCAATTTATGCTTCCTGCTCTTCAAGCTGGGTTTGTTTAATCCTGTATTCATTGAGGATTTCGGTGATTTTAAATTTAATTTTTGAAGGCAATGCCGTTCTTTCAACAAATCCCTTCTGCTGCAGCCACCAGGTTGTCTGGAAGTCTCTTGTTGTTGCTTTCCCTGTATACTGCTCAATGACACGTTTACCGGAAAATCCGATGTTGCCGGCATTATGCTCAAAAAGTTTGATTCCCCTCGATGCGATACCGATGGCCACACCTCCAAGCGTAGGATCAGTAATGATGGAGATGACAGGGAGGCCGGCTTTTTCAACACTCGATATGGCAACATGCAGTTTGGGCAGACCGACCATCGAAGAACATCCTTCATGCATTCTCGCACCGCCTCCCGTAGCCTGTACAATAAGTGGTACTCTCTGCCTGATTGCGGCCTTGCTTGCCCGCCAGATTTTTTCTGCAGTAGTCATGCAGAACGATCCTCCAAGGAAGTTGAAATTGGTGGCGCAAAAGACGACAGGTTCTCCCTGAATTGTGGCATCTCCGGTTATAAACGATGCTGCAGCTCCGGTTTTCTGTTGTGCCTCATCAATTTTTTTCCGGTAATCGGGAAATTTAAGGATATCCTTGTCGACAATGTAACGGGTGTCTTCATGTTCCTGGAATGAACCGGGGTCAATGATCAGATCGATGTAGTCATGGGCGGTGAGTCTGACATAACGGTGTCCGCATGTTTCGCAAACAAAATTGTCGCCGAGCAGTTTTGAATAAAGAATCGGGTCCAGCACCTTTTTGCCTGTTATGTTGTGGCAGTTTTTATGCCGGGCAACAAAAAGAACATTCTCGGGTTTAGGTATGAAGAATGAAACAGGTTTTTCGAAAGCAGAAATCTCTTCTTCGGAGATGGTATTCCACTGGCCGATTTTTTCCCAGCGTTCCATTCTTTGTGCAAAGATCTGCTCTTGCGGTATTTCGCTCAGCTTGTCTAGCCACTTGACCATTGATGTTTTGAACGATTGAAGAGCAGACTCGCGGTAATGGTGTGCCGGCCCTTCAGGTTCTTCGATAATTTCATCAATAATGCCGTTTTTCAAGGCTTTCAGGGCTGTTATCTGTGAAATCTCCGCAGCGAAACCGGCTTTTTCCCTTGTGCGGAACAAGATGGATGAACAGGCTTCAGGCGAAATAACCATGTAGGTTGAGTATTCCATTGCCAGAACAACATCGCATCCGGTCAGGGCAATGGCACCTCCGCTGCAGCCCCGGTTAATAATGACCGATAAGGTTGGAACCGTAGCTTCGGCGAGTAATTGCATGCATCGCCCTATCTTCCAGGCGATACCCCCTGCTTCAGATTGTTCGGTTGGATCAGCACCAGCCGTATCAATCACTGTAATGATGATGCGGTTTTCCTGTTCAGCAATTTTAATGGCCTCGTTCGCTTTTTCAAATGCCGCCGGTGTTGGCATACCCTGATTCCATTTGTGTATCTCAACAGGATTTCTCATCAGTTTGCGCATGAGCACAAAATCAGATGTCGGGCCTGATTGCTGGCCGATCAGCATGACAGGCAGAATCTTTGATCCATTACGCAGAATTGCCCGGTGAGTCTGGATGATGCAGCTGCCGTAAAGGTCGTTCTGCAGACACTCTTCAGCGGCTTCAAATACTGTCAGGTAATCAAGGTGTTTCGGGCGTTCGGGGTGAAAGGAGAGTTGATACTTTTCGTATTCGGTAAGCTGTTCAATACTCTCGCGAGAGTAACTGAAGCCCTCTCTTTTTTCAAAAGGCAGATAAAAATGTTTCACTGGTTACAAGCTGCTTTGTCTCGATTGGTTAATGCTTTTTCTGAGCAAACTCAATAAGTACCCTGTTTGTCTCTTTTGGATGAAGAAACATGATTTTTTTTCCGCCTGCCCCCTCTTTTGGCAAGCCGAGTGGATGAATGTTAACAGATGCAAGGCGTTCCGTTTCTTTGTCAATATCGTCAGTTTCAAGCGCTATATGATGCATGCCATCCCCGTTCTTTGCAAGAAATTTGGCAATCGGGCTTTCATCGCTCAATGGCTCAAGAAGTTCGATTTTTGATTCGCCAATGGTAATAAATGCCACTCTGACCTTTTCAGAGTCAACCTCTTCAATCCTGATTGTCTCAGGGTCGCACCCGATAACGTTCCGGAACGTATCGAGTGCGCTTTCAAGGTTCTGAACGGCAATAGCTATGTGGTCAATTTTTTTGATCATTTGCCTGTTGCCATGGTTGATTTTGATTTTTCCTGTGCGTAGCCGATAGTTTGAAGTACTGTTGTTATCTCTTCGAGAATCATAGGGTCATCTATCGTCGCCGGCATGGCATACTCTTCGCCGTTGGCAATTTTTCTCATGGTGCCGCGAAGAATTTTCCCTGACCGGGTTTTCGGCAGGCGATTGACAATAACGGCGCTCTTGAACGAAGCAACTGGCCCGATATTTTCACGGACGTACTCGATAACATGCTTGATGATGAGGTTATGAGGAGTTTCAACATCATTTTTAAGGACCAGGAAGCCGAGCGGAACCTGTCCTTTCAAGTCATCATGGACGCCGATAACCGCGCTTTCAGCAACATCAGGATGTTCGCAAAGCGCACCTTCAATGCCGCCGGTTGATAGTCTGTGGCCCGCAACATTGATAATATCATCAGTTCTCGACATGATATTAATGTAGCCCTCTTCGTCGATGAATCCGGCATCACTGGTCTGGTAGTAGCCGGGGAACTCCTTCATGTAGCTGTCAACAAACCGGTTGTCTGCTTTCCAGAGGGTCAGCATGCAGCCTGGAGGGAGAGGCAGTTTTACGACAATATCTCCCATCTGTCCAGCTGGAAGCTGATGCATATCTGCATTGATGACCTGGACATTATAACCGGGAACCGCCCTTGATGCTGAGCCATACTTGACCGGACCGGGTTCAATGCCCTGACAGTTCGCAGCAATTGCCCATCCGGTCTCTGTCTGCCACCAATGGTCGATAACCGGTACCTTCAGTTTCTCTTCAGCCCATTTTACCGTGTCGGGATCAGCCCGTTCTCCGGCAAGAAAAAGGGTACGGAAATTTAAGAATTCGTAGTTCTTGAGATAGGTGCCGTTCGGATCTTCCTTTTTGATTGCTCTGAATGCTGTCGGTGCTGTAAAAAGGACCGAGACGTTATATTCGCTGATGATTCTCCAGAAGGTTCCGGGATCGGGTGTACCCACCGGTTTACCTTCAAAAATCAGAGTGGTGCAGCCTTGAAGAAGAGGGGCATAGACAATATAGGAGTGGCCTACAACCCAGCCGACATCGCTTGCCGCCCAGAAAACCTCTCCGGGTTCCACGTTATAAATGTTTTTCATGGACCATTGCAGAGCCACCATGTGGCCGCCGTGATCGCGAACGATGCCTTTGGGCTGACCGGTTGTTCCGGAAGTGTAGAGAATATAGAGGGGGTCGGAAGATTCAACAGGGACACATTGTGCAGGTTCCGCGCCGAGAAGTGACTGGTTCCAGGTCAGATCCCGCTCCTCATTCAGTTCTGCCTTAAGCTGGTCTCGCTGTTTGATGATGCAGATTTCAGGCTTGAAGTGTGCCAGTTCAATGGCGAAATCAAGGAGACGTTTATAATCGATAATTTTGCTGTGTTCAATACCGCATGATGCCGAAATGATGACTTTCGGCTTACAGTCATCAATGCGTATGGCAAGTTCATGAGAAGCAAAACCTCCGAACACAACGGAATGGATTGCCCCGATTCTTGAACAGGCAAGCATGGCGACAACAGCTTCGGGGATCATAGGCATGTAGATGATAACCCGGTCACCCTTGCGTACTCCTCTTGACTGCAGGGCACCGGCGAAAAGTGCCACAATATCCCTAAACTCACGGTAGGTATAGCGTTGCTTGGTACCTGTTACCGGGCTGTCATAAATAACGGCTAACTGGTTGCCGCGGCCTTCATCAACATGGCGGTCAAGGGCATTGTAGCAGGTGTTGGTAATCCCTCCTGCGAACCATCGATAAAAAGGGGGGTTGTTTGTATCCAGAACCTTGTTCCATTTCTTGTACCAGTGAAGCTTTTCAGCGGCTTCTCCCCAGAAAGCTTCAGGATCCTGAATTGAGTGCTGATAGACGGTATTGAAGGACTGCGGCATACGAGTGACCCCCTGATAAATAATTGATTTAATGAAAAATAAGGGAGGGTGGATTAGTAAGAGAACAACAGCTGGCGGTAAGGTATAAGAAGAGCATGAACTGCAATGGCTTTTTTGTTTTAAACCTGATGTTAACAAAAAATATACATTCGAACAATGATCATTTCTTAATGGAAAGAAAGATGTTGTCGTATGAAGTTCAGTGAAACTGATATGTCCGATTGCTGAAGAGAGGTATGTATGCCGGCGCAAGGCAGTGCATGAACCTGAAGGCAGGGATGGAGTGCATCAATTATTATTCAGGTATATTTTGTTGAAGTGGCCTGAGTTGGCTGAAAAGTTTGAAAAAATCATTGATAGAAAGCGCTTCGGCCCGGAGTGTGAGAGTGTTGCTGTCAACCGATTCAAGAGAATAGCTCCCTTTTAAATTGTTCAGCAGGGTTTTGCGACGTTGATGAAAGGCGGTACGGACAAATCGGCTGAATTCTTTCTGGTCATTCATCTTGTCCTCTTTTTTCGGCGTCATCCGGATCACTGCACTGTCTACCCCGGGCTGTGGTTTAAAGACCTTGCGCCCGACTTTGAAGAGGTAGTCGACATGAAAGGATGACTGCATCTGGACAGCAAGGATTCCATACTCTTTTGTACTTGGTTTGGCAACAATTCTCATGGCAACTTCATGCTGCATCATCAATGTTGCTGAAACAAGAGAGTGCCGGTGGTCAAGAAGTTTGAAAAGGATGGGAGTTGTAATAGAGTAGGGGATATTGCCGAGAACTCTTAACGGCTTTTTTTCTGCAAGCGGCTCAAGATCAATTGCAAGGAAATCGCCCTCAATGAGGTTCAGTTGCCTGTACTCTGTACGGATGAATTCAGAAAGCTTCCGATCTTTTTCAATGACGGTAAAAGCAGGGCAGATTTCATTGATCTCCCTGGTCAAAGATCCGAACCCGGGGCCGATTTCCAGGATGTTGTCATCAGGGCATGCTCCGGAGGCGGAGACTATTTTTCTTGTAATATTACGGTCGGTCAGAAAGTTTTGACCTAATTTTTTTTTCGCCGCGATTTCAGTATCCTTATATTCAACTTTTGTCATGAGGTGTGGAATTATCTAAAAGCTTAGCCGGGCGGAAGTAGTTTTTATAATTTAAGTTATTCTGGAAGTAATGGAAGAAAATATCATCGGGGCCGCGGCGGCGCAATACCTTTCGCGTGGAAACAAGGCTACTCGAACCGGATTTGGCGATGCTTTGCTTGAAATCGGTCGGGAAAACAGCTCTGTTGTAGCGTTATGCGCCGATCTGACAGGATCGTTAAATTTGAATTTATTCCGCGATGCTTATCCTGACCGTTTTATCCAGACGGGGATAGCTGAAGCCAACATGATCTCCATGGCAGCTGGTCTTGCTACAACCGGGAAAATACCGGTTGCCGCAAGTTTTGCGGTGTTTGCCACCGGCAGGGTTTTTGACCAGATCCGCCAGTCAGTCTGCTATTCAAACCTCAATGTCAAAATTTGTGCGTCACATGCCGGTCTTACACTTGGAGAAGACGGCGCTACCCATCAGATTCTTGAAGATATCGGGCTGATGCGTGGTCTTCCGAGAATGACTGTAGTCGTGCCCTGTGATTACAGCGAAACTGTCCGGGCGACAAAAGCGGTTATAGAGCATCAGGGTCCCGTCTATCTGCGGTTCGGAAGACCGAACATTCCTGATTTTTCGCTTGATGAGGACGGATTTGAAATCGGCAAGTCGATAGAACTTCATCCCGGAAAGGATGTCACCGTCATAGCCTGCGGCATCATGGTATGGAAAGCACTTGAAGCTGCCCGTATTCTCGAAAAGGAGGGTGTTGGCGTCAGGGTGATCAATATGCATACCATTAAACCTGTTGATACTCTGGCTATAGTGTGCGCCGCCAACGATACCGGTGCCATTGTAACTGCCGAAGAGCATCAGATTTATAACGGTCTTGGCGATGCTGTTGCCAATGTCTGTGCCCGCAATATTCCCGTGCCTATTGAGATGGTGTGTGTAGAGGATCAGTTTGGTGAGTCCGGCAAAGCTGATGATCTTCTTGAAAAATACAAGTTGACAACAGGAGATATTCTTGAAAAAATTTATCTGGCTCTGCGCAGGAAGAATTGATGTCACGTTCTTTGCAAGGAAAAGGATGACAGGGAATTGACAATTTTTTAACGCAGAGGAGTCTCAAGTAATGACAATGCCTAATTTTGGTGATATGATGAAGCAGATCCAGCAGGCTGGTGAAAAGATGCAGGATGTGCAGAAACAGCTTGAAAAGCTCGTAGCCTACGGAGAGGCTGGAGGCGGGATGGTAAAGGTCAGTGTCAGCGGAAAGCAGAAAGTGCTCAGTCTCGTCATTGATCCTGATATTTTTGATGACCCGGAAATGGTTCAGGATCTTGTGCTTGCCGCTGTGAACAATGCGCTTGACGAGTCTGCCAGACTTGCTCAGGAAGAGATAGCCAAAGTGACTGGAGGAATGATGAATCCTGCCGATCTTCTCAAGAACCTGAATCTCGGTAAATAGCACTCCATGCATTATACCTCACTCTCTATTGAAGCTCTTATTGACGAATTTGCAAAACTTCCCGGTGTCGGTCGCAAAACCGCCCAGCGTCTTGCCATGCATATTCTTCACGAGCCGAGAGTTGAGGCTGCAAAACTGGCTGACGCCCTGCTTGAAGTAAAAGACAAGGTTATCCGCTGTTCGGTATGCCAGAATGTTACCGATAGAGACGCCGATCCCTGTGCAGTGTGTTCCAGCAGGGCTCGTGACCGGTCGGTAATCTGTGTTGTTGAGTCCCCGGTAGATATGCTCGCTTTTGAAAAAACAGGCTACTATAAAGGACTCTATCATGTTCTTCATGGTGTCATTTCGCCGCTTGACGGCGTAGGACCCGATGATATCAAAGTTCGCGAACTGCTTGCCCGGATTTCCGCCAGTGAACCCTCTGAAGTCAAGGAGGTTGTCCTTGCACTGAATCCAACCGTTGAAGGCGAAACCACAGCCCTCTATCTCAGCAAACTTCTCAAGCCCCTCGGTATCTTTGTAACAAAAATAGCACGGGGAATACCGGTAGGAGCGGAGCTTGAGTTTATTGACGAAGCAACCCTTTCACGTGCCATGGAAGGTCGTTCAGCTGTTTAGCAATTCTCTTTTAATTCCACAAATAATGAGTTCAGAAAAAAAGTCAGTCCTGATCCTTGGCGGAGGCCTTGCCGGTTTGACAGCAGCCAAGCGGTTGACAGATAAAGGGTTTCAGGTTAATGTGCTTGAAAAACGAGAGATTTTCGGCGGGAAGGTCTCTTCATGGAAAGATGAAGAAGGTGACTGGATTGAATCCGGCACCCACTGCTTTTTTGGGGCGTATACCGTGCTCTATGATCTTATGAAGGAGATCAAAACCGATCATGCCGTGTTGTGGAAAGAGCATCAGCTGACCTACACCTTAAATGGTGGGAAGCGTTTTACCTTCAATACATGGGATTTACCCAGTCCCCTTCATCTGCTGCCGGCGATTGCAAAAAACGGTTATTTTACTCTTGGGGAAATGGCGGCTTTTTCGAAATCGCTGATTCCTCTTGCCCTGAAAAAAAACATGTATCCGCCTACCCAGGACCATCTCACCTTTGCTGAATGGGCCGAACAAAAAAAATTCGGCAAACGTCTGATGGAAAAAATGTTCCGTCCGATGGCTCTTGCCCTGAAGTTTATTCCTCCGGAAGAGATATCAGCCAAGATTATCCTTGATGTTACCGAGACCTTTTACCGTCTTCCGGATTCCTCCCGTATGGGATTTCTGAAAGGAGCCCCCCAGGAGTATATCCATCAGCCGCTTCTTGACTACTCAGCATCGAAGGGTGCGATCTTCAAGAACAGAACTGCGGTTGAGGAGCTGCTCTATGACGGAGGCGAAATAAAAGGAGTACAGTTGCGCAATGGTGAGATTCTGGCTGCCGACTACTATCTTTGTGCACTGCCGATCCATAACCTGAACAAGGTGCTGCCCGTCAGCCTGAAAAAACACGACAGATTTTTCGGGGGGCTTGATAATCTTGATGCTGTTCCTGTCATTTCCGTACAAATATGGTACGATCGCGAAATCGTCATGGACGACAATGTGCTTTTTTCTCCCGACGGGGTTATTCCGGTCTATGCAAACCTTGCACGAACCACACCAGATTACCGTGCACTCAGGGGTATGCCCTTCAGCGGTAAAACACGTTTCGAGTTTTGCGTGGCACCTGCGAGAAACCTCATGGCTCTTTCGAAAGAAGAGATTATCCGTCAGGTTGATCTCAGTGTTAGAAGCTGCTACCCCCAATCCTCACAAGGGGCTCAGATGCTGAAAGCAACAATGGTAAAAATTCCTCACTCAGTCTATGCTCCCATTCCTTTCATGGAGCAGTACCGACCGACCCAGACAACCCCGGTTCGCAATCTTTTCCTCGCCGGCGGATTTTCACAGCAGCTCTATTACGACTCCATGGGAGGGGCAGTGATGAGCGCAAATCTCGCAGTGGACGGTATTGTAAAAGAAGCCAACTTGTAAGAATAGCTGATGGAGACTCCGAATTCCCGTTACGTATGCAAAGCATCAATCAATTAGAAAGGTGTCCTGTGGCAGGAACTTTTTTCAGCCCCCCCCACAGTGATGATATCGCTTGAAACGCTTATGAAAAGTCCATGGCTGAATTTACAATTCGTCTAAGTCAGCATGTTCCAATGCATCATGTTTAATTTCACCACATTCTTTGAACCTTCCGCACCAGGCCTTATGATCAACTTCTGGCCAGCCCCCTTTATTAAACATCGCTTTAAAGTCATCGTCATGCATGTCGGGCTGCTGCATCGGCACCATGGATGGTGATTTCATACGGCACTGCCCCATTTCGTTATTGTATTCCGGAAATGAGAAAAAGTGCTCACAAGCTTCACAAGCTATTTCCATAATATCACTTCTTGTTTTTTCTGTTCAACGTATACCTCAAAACAATTCCTTTTACTGCCTTGAGTGCTTGTTATTGTTTTTGCCCTTGATTTTTTAATGCTCCTTTACCGGAGGCATCAATCATCCGACCTTTTGTTGTCATGAGTGTTGTTCAGTCGAAAGATCAAGGAACATTAAGCTATATATACATAGTATATAAATCTGTAAATATTTCAAATATTTATTTTTTTCTTATAACCAGCCATGTAAGCTCTCCCTCAAGCGACTTTTCGCCGCTCTCGATAACAACCAGAACTATTGCAAATATCAAGAATCTGCTGAAATGCTTCACGCCTGTGCTGCATGGAAACCCGTTGGAAGATCGGTTCTGGACAAAAGCTTACAAAGCTCTTGCGGATTGAGATGCGCACAATATTGCACAGCTGTAAGGGTGCGCTGAAAAGGATGACGGGACATGACTTCCTGAGAGCATTGCCGCAAAATATAATGTGGTATATTAGTTATTATTTACCTTTCCTCCTCGTACTCTTTGGATCAACATGTATTCGTAACAGAAACCCCTATTCTACCTTTAAAGAATTATGAAAAAACTTTTTAGCCATAAAGGTCTTTTGGCAGCATATTTTACGGTTATCATGTTCAGTTGCAGCATGGTTTCGCCAGCTGCAGCCGCCGAAAAACTTGCCACCCCCAGTCAAGCTGCCGAAATATCCTCAAACGTGCCGCAGATTAAAACAATAGGCATTATTGGTGGAGTCAGCTGGGTATCATCGCTGGAGTATTACAGGCTTATGAATCAGATGGTCCGCGATAAACTGGGTGGATTGAATTCGGCTCAAATTCTGATGTATTCAATTGAGTTCGGTGAATTTTCCAGGCAGGAACGGTTGGCTGACAAGGGAGACTGGAGACCGTTGAGAAAAATAATGATTGATGCCGCTCAAAGGCTTAAAAACGGAGGAGCTGATTTTATTGTGATAGCCTCTAACACCATGAACTCAAGTGCCGAGGATATTCAGGAAAAGGTCAGGATTCCAGTTCTGCACATTGCTGACGCGACAGGTAAAAAGATTAAAGAAAAAGGCCTTACATCCGTCATACTGCTTGGCACGAAATACACGATGGAGAGTACCTTTTACCGCGACCGGCTTGAAAAAAAGTACGGCATCAAAGTCATTCTCCCCAATCAGGTCGAACGGGATTACATCAACACAGTTATCTTTGATGAATTATGTGCTGAAAAGATCAATAAAAACTCCAAAGAGCACTTCATTCAAATTATCAATCGACTGGTTAAAGAGAGCCGTGCGGAAGGTGTTATTCTCGGGTGTACCGAAATTCCCCTGCTGATTAAACAGGAAGATGTCAGTGTGCCGGTGTTTGACACGACGGCTATCCATGCTGAGGAGGCTGTAACGTATTCACTGGGATGTAAATAATACATCAATAGATACAGCAAGTCGAAAAAACCAGACCCGCAGTAGTTTTAAGCAAAATTTAAGAGCCTTTTAATGGCTGTTTAAGATGCCGAGGAGTATTATAACAATTGTGCCTTGAAGTCGCTTTTGCGATTGAAGGCCGTGTAACTTACTCACATCAACAGTCATATAAACGAGGTGACCAATGCAAAATCTATTACGCGTTCTTTTTATTGCAATAATTGCTTTGATGCTTTCAAATCATGTTGCATTTGCAGAAACCAATGCCAAAAGCTTTCTGTTAAGTGGCGAAGAAAAGTTCAAAGCAAAAGATTACAGTGGAGCCATTGCGGATTACTCCAAGGCTCTGGAACTTAAACCGGGATTTCCAGAAGCTTACCTCAATCGAGGGTTTGCCAAGCGCACCATAGGCGATACCGAAGGAGCAAAAATAGACTTTAAAAAATCTATAGAAGTTGATCCCACCCCGAAAGATGCAGCAGCTTATTATCAACGCGCTCTTGCGAAATCAGCTCTTGGAGATAAAGATGGTGCCTTTTCAGACTTTAAAAGAGCGGCAGATCATGGAGATGGCAACGCCAAAGCATGGTTAAAAGAAAATGGTAATAAATAAGAGATACTGGTAAGGTACCCATATTCATCACCTTTATACTCGGCTTCGTTGATGGCAAAACGAAGCCTTTTTTATTGCTCAACCCAATGCAGACCCTCCCGTACATCAACGTTCACTTCACTGAAATCCGTTTGTTAATCAAAACACTGACCTTAATCCATTTTTAAGTTTGGCTTAAGGTCAGTATAGTTTTTGCCTCATATCTTGTAAACGATTGCTATGAATATATAATGATACTGAACCATGTGGAATTCTGTCCTTATACAACGAACCTTACCGCTTACGATATCTTATCTGCTGCTGATTATAGCAGCAATATCTTTTGACTGCCTTTTGCATATCGCACATCTCGCATGGATAGGACGGTATCTGGGATTTACGGGCACTGCTTTTCTTGTTTTTTCCTTTGGCTATTCCGCCCGGAAAAAAAAGCTGATGCGCAACGGAACTCTGAAATTTTTTCTCTGGGTTCACTGCAAAGCGGGATGGATCGGTACCCTGATGATTCTTGTTCATTCAGGAATCCATTTCAATGCCCTTCTTTCATGGATGGCTACAGCTTTAATGCTGGTTGTGACAGGCAGTGGTCATGTCGGGCAATACCTGCTTAAGAAAGTCAGGGATGAAGTGAAGTTGAAAATGAAACAACTTGGTGCCGCAGTTACTGATGACGACTTTGACCGGCAGCAATACTGGGATATTCTAACTGTCAGAACTCTGGAGAAATGGCGAACAATGCATATGCCTATGGTTTCTATTTTGATGGCGTTAACCTTGATTCATATCCTGAGCATAACATTTTTCTTGAACTGGAGGTAACCTTTTGAGAATTTTACTATTGGTTTTTATCGCCTCAGCCATCATTTTCGCTGCTCTTGCCGCGATGTTCCCTGAGGTGCTGCTTAACCCCGGTACTCTGATGAACGCTCATCACTCCTTGCAGAAAGAGTGTCTGAGTTGTCATAAGCCCTTGGCAGGCGTATCGTCTGTGCGGTGTATCAAATGCCATAAACAGAGTGATATCGGTGTCAGGAATGTCGCAGGTGTTGTTCTTCCAAAAAACACCACTAAAGCTCAGTTTCATAGAGGAGTCAGCGCCAGCTCCTGTACAGACTGCCATACCGATCACCGGGGAGTTGACGCAGCAAAAGCAATCAAGCAATACAAGCATGAAGCTCTTTCAAGGTTCCAGCAAAAAGAGTGCATGGTATGCCATCTGAATAAAAAACCTCAAGATGCCCTGCATCGTTATACACTGGGCAATTGCTCAGAGTGTCACGGGACAACCAAATGGAAACCTGCGACCTTCGACCATGACAGGTATTTCAGGCTTGACGCTGATCACAGGGCAAACTGCGTTACCTGCCATACTGAACCGGGGAATTATAAAAAATATACCTGCTACAACTGTCATGAGCATTCACAGTCCCGTATGGACTACAAGCATCTCAAGGAGGGAATATCCAATTATCAAAACTGCATGAAATGCCATCGCGATGGAAACAAGGAAGAAAAGGATGGAGGTGTACGAGAGGGACAAAAAGGCGGTGATGATGATTAAACCAAAGAACGCATCCTATTCCGGCAGCTTGGCGAGCAACCAATTCGAGAGAATTCAAAACGGAAAAACAGGGTGCAGAAGTTATTTATTTCATACCGCACTTGTTGTGTGCTCGTACGATTTTAGCATGAGGAGATTATGCTAAATCATTATTTTAAGAGGATCTTGGCCTTACGATGTTTTATGCTATAAGTTAATTTTTTATTATTATCTTCAATTCCCTGATTCAGTTCTGTTTAGTGACAGCAGGCCCTTGTAGCTCAGTGGATAGAGCAGTAGTTTCCGAAACTAAAGGTCGGCAGTTCAAGTCTGCCCAAGGGCACAGAAATGAGGTATTTCGGGGTGTGGCTCAGTTGG
>Ga0214197_1000176_pt1 | contig 27675 bp, 24 predicted proteins | sample TroBogEpilimnion_16_FD_153035 | JGI IMG/M metagenome (GOLD analysis project Ga0214197, IMG submission 153035) | Freshwater microbial communities from Trout Bog Lake, WI - 09SEP2008 epilimnion | ecosystem: Environmental > Aquatic > Freshwater > Lake > Epilimnion/Euphotic zone | place: Trout Bog... | reverse complement strand
CGGCGGGCCGCCCTTCCCACTCGGCCATGGTCACGTGCACCAGGGGCGGCTCGGAAAAGGCATGTTTCAGGATGTCCGCCTCGGTGGCGACGGCGGCCTCCGGTTCCCGTTCGTACTCGGCCAGTTCGCGGATGTACTGCAGGATTTGGGGGGCGTCGGCGGGGGCAGCGGGACGGAGGGTCAGCATGCGTCTATCCTATCCCCATGGACCGAGCCACCGCCCTGAGCCTTTATGATCTCATGCTGCTCACGCGCCTCACGGAGGAGCGTCTGGTGAAGCTGTTCCGCCAGGGCCTGACCCTCGGCAGTGTGTACCGCAGCCTGGGCCAGGAGGCCACCGCCTGTGCCTCAGCCATGGCCCTGGGCCCGGACGATGTGATCGCCCCGCTCATCCGCAATCTGGGATCCATGCTCGTCCGCGGGGTGACCCCCAGGGAAGTCTTCCTCCAGTATCTGGGCCGGGCCCCGGGTCCTACGGGTGGACGGGAGCACAACAACCACTTCGGCTCGGTGGAACGGGGGATCATCGCGCCCACGTCCATGCTGGGGGCGCTCATCCCCGTCATGGCGGGCGTGGCCCTCTCCTTCCGGCAGAAGGGCGAGCGGCGGGTGGCCATGACCTGGATCGGCGATGGCGGCAGCTCCACCGGCGCCTTTTACGAAGGCCTCAACTTCGCCGTGGTCCAGAAGCTTCCGCTCATCGTGGTGGGTGAATCCAACGGCTACGCCTTCTCGACCCCGCCGGAGCGCCAGATGGCCGGCCGTATGTCCCAGCGCTCCCAGGGGGCCTTCACCCTGACCGTGGATGGCAACGACGCCGCCAAGGTCTACCAGGCCGCGGCCCAGGCCCGGCAGCGCTGCCTCGAGGGGAAGGGCCCCGTCTTCCTCGTCTGCGAGACCTTCCGCATGTCCGGCCATGCTGAGCACGACGACCAGCGCTATGTGGACCCTGCCCTGCTGGCCGAATGGGCCGCCAAGGACCCCCTGCCCCGCTTCGAGGCCTGGATGGGGCTCCGGGGCTGGGCCCTGGACCCCGGTCTCGGCCCCCGGCTCGAAGCCGAGCTCCTGGCCGCGGCCGAGGCGGCACTGGAGGCCCCCTGGCCCGATCCGGCCTCGCTCATGGCCGGCCTGTTCTCCGCCGCTCCCCGCTGATATTCAGGGTTCCCGCGTTCAGGTCGAAGAGAATTTAGATTGAATTCAGGCGGCGACATGAATCTCGGGAAATTCACGGACCACCTCGGAATGCGGGGGAAGTTCAACCTGATCCTCGCCATCCAGACCCTGGCCCTGATCCTGGTGGGCAGCCTTGGCTGGGGAATCGTGGCCGGGCTCCAGCAGGGACAGGGAAACCTCTCGCTCCAGCTCACGAAGACCGCTGCCCTCTCCCGGGTGCTGAACGGCATGAACATCGCCCGTACCCTGCACACCAGCCTGATCGGAGGGGCCGCGGACCCGGACTACCTGAGCGCCCGGGAGGCCAAGCTCAAGGAATACTCGGAGACCCTCCAGAAGGACCTGAAGACCCTCCAGGGGCTTTCCTGGACCAGGGAGGACAAGGCCCTCCTGGACGAGGCCCTGACAGCCTTCAAGAAGTACGAGGATGGCTTCCCCGCCCTCCTGGCCGAGGCCCGCTCGGACCGCGGCGCCAAGACCGTCTCCCGGCTCATGGAGCGGAACGTCGAGGTGATGCGCCTGGCCCGGGACCGGATCCTCAAGCTCCAGAAGGCAGCGGAGCTGAACGCCGAGGCCGCCATCCTGGCGGACCGGGGCCGCGCCGCCGCCGGCAAGGTCTGGATATTTGCGATCAGCCTGGGCTCTATCCTCGTGGGCGCCGCCCTGAGCTGGTCCATCGGGAACCGGGTGGGCCAGGCGGCCCGAGACATCGAGGCAGCCATGGACGCGGTCGCCAAGGGGGACCTGACCGCCCGGCCCGCCTCCGAGGGCAAGGACGAACTGGCCCGGGTGGCCGCGGGCCTCGGGCAGGTGGTCCAGGGGCTCCGGAAGGACATCCACGCCATCGCTCAGGCGGCGGAGGGCACGGCCTCCAGTGCCACGGAACTGGCCGCGACCACCGAACAGGTGAACCGCACGACGGAGGAACTCCGCCACAGCGCGGAGCAGGAGCGCCTGGCCATGGAGCGGTCCTCCGCCGCCCTGGAGCAGATGAACGCCAACATCCAGCAGGTCAAGCAGAGCGCCCGGCGCGCGGAGGAACTGGCTTCGCGGTCCCAACAGGCGGGCCAGGAGGGGCTGGGGGCCGTGCAGGCCACAGGCAGGGCCATGGAGGCCATCGAGGAGAGTTCTGCCAAGGTCGGCCGCATCATCACGGTGATCACCGACATCGCCCGGCAGACCAACCTGCTCTCCCTCAACGCGGCCATCGAGGCGGCCAAGGCAGGGGCCATGGGCAAGGGCTTTGCCGTGGTGGCCGAGGAGGTCCGCAAGCTCGCCGAGCGGAGTGGCGCCGCGGCCAAGGAGATCACGGCCCTCATCCAGGAGAGCGGCGAGCGGGTGGGACTCGGCACGGACTCCGCGAAGGAGGCCGCCCGCAGCCTGCAGCGCATCGGCGAACTGGTGGGAGACAACGCGAGTCAGCTCAAGGAGATCGCGACGGCCATGGAGGAACAGGGCCGGGCCAGCGAGGAGGTGGTCCAGGCCATGGGCTCGGCCACCCAGATGGTGGAGCGCAACGCCTCGGCTGCCACACAGCTCTCCGCCACCGTCCACGAGACCGCCCGCACCACGGAGGAGCTGGCCCGCCTCGGGCAGGAGCTCCAGGGCCTGACCCGGAGATTCAAGCTCCATTGACCTGATTACGGGGCTCCCTGCAGGGGTCAGGATCCCCGGCTAAGCATCGACCATTTCCGGCCCGGTCACCCGGACCCACCCTTCTTCCTCGGCATAACGGAGGATGCTGTGCACTTTGAGCGCGACCCGGCTCGTGCGGGGGTCCAGCTCGTGGTGGAGGGGCAGGTTGAAGTAGTAGAGCCGCGTGCCCGGGCCGAAGCGGAGCCGGCAGACCGGCGCGCCCCCGAAATCATCGGTGGCGAACTCGGAGCGCTGGACGGCCGCCAGCTTGTGGCGGGGGTTGATCACCACGAAGGAATGGCCGAAGCCCCCTTCGATGGCCACATCCTCCAGGTTGGTCTCATCGGAGGTGTTGCCGAAGACCGTGATGGTCTCCCGCACCCCCGGCGTGTCCTCCAGATACTCCCCGTAGAAGCCGCTGATCACCTCCTGGTAGGCCCGATGCTCGGGCTTGGGATTGCACTGGATGACGAACAGGGCGTCCAGCCCCTGGCGGGTGGTGAAGAAGAGGCGGTTGGCGTGGTCGATGATCTGCTTGATGTTCGAGGCGTACAGGTCGCGATAGAGGTAGTCCATGCAGATCAGGGTCATGAAGTTGAAGCAGGCAGGCTGGCTGCGGAACAGGAAGAAATGGCGGCCCCGGTAGAGATCCTGGAACTTGTCGAGGAATTCCTCGCCTGAGAACGGATGGGACTTCGCCTCGAGGAAGACGCGCAGCCGGCCGTCCGCCTCCTTGACGGCAGTGCAGCACCAGTTGACGGGCATCTCCAGCACGTCGCCGGATTCGATATCCAGATCCACGAACTCGATCGCTTCGCCGTGATCCGCCCTGAACCGCTCCAGCAGGTCCCGGTAGGTCCGGAGGCGCACCTGCTCCACCCCGAACATGGTCACCGTATTGGGCCTGAACTTCTTCCCGAGGAAGGCCAGCATGTCGTCGAAGCGGGCGAAGGGGATGGCGGCTTCGGGGAACATGAGGAAGCGGAGCTTCTTCAGGTTGCCTTTGCCAGCCGCCACCAGGTCCAGGACCGAGCGCACCTGATCCCACTTCCGGTCCGGATCCGCCAGGGCCCAGCCGTTCTCCGACCGGCGCAGGTGGTTGGGGATCTGGGCCACCAGGCAATGGAGGTGGTGCCCGAGGGGGAACTCCAGGTTCACTTCTTTTTCGACGATCTGCATGACGACTGCCTGCCTGTTCGAGTGCCGGATCCTGGCAATTTCAAGTCCATGGCTACCCGAAGAGCCTTCTCTGCGGTGCCGATCCGAAGGGCCAAGTCGCGCCGAGCGAACGGACGGAAATGCACAGAAGGTCTGGTTCAAATAGCAGGTTGCCTGGGCCAGTGTGCGATGTGGAATCGAATCGGGCCCAGGCCCTTGATCTTGACAGCACCGAGTTCCACCGGCCACCCGAGGGTGGGGAAGGGCGGAAGTGACCCAACGGAATGATGGTGCATGCATGATTAATTTTGAATTTTTAAATCCACCTTCCCCGGGAGGACAGGGCACCAGCCACTCGGAGCCGCCCCGGCCCTCTGGCCTGGCCTCCCGGGACCCCTCAGGTCGGGGCCACCGGGCAGTCCCGCACCTTCCCGGGAGGCTGGGGCGGCTCTGATGACGGCTGGATCGATAATTAGGTACCATTCCCACCCCCGATGAGCTAAACTGGCTGGCTAAATCCGGGGGAAAAAGTGCTCGTGCTCGTATTGAATGCAGGCTCCTCGAGCCTGAAGTTCAACCTGTTCGACATGAACAAGGAAGACTCCATCGCCGAAGGCATCGCAGAGCGCATCAGCCTCGCCGAGTCGATCCTGGACTTCACCATCGAGGGCGACCGCCGCAAGGAGGCCCTCCACCTGCCCACCCACCGGGAGGCCCTGGAGGCCATCCTCGAGCGCCTCCGGGCCACGGTCCTGAAGGACACTCCCATCCACGCCGTGGGCCACCGGGTGGTGCACGGGGGGCCCAAATACGGCGATTCGGTCCTCATCACCGAAGAGGTGGTGAAGGACATCGAGACCTTCGCGATGTACGCCCCCCTGCACAATCCGGCCAACGCCATGGGGATCCGGAGCGCCATGGAAGCCTTCCCGGGCGTGCCCCACGTGGCGGTCTTCGACACGGCCTTCCACCACAACATGCCTGACTACGCCCGCATCTACGGCATCCCCTACGAGCTGAGCCAGAAGTACGGCATCCGCCGCTACGGCTTCCACGGCACCAGCCACGCCTTCGTGGCGGCCCGCACGGCCATCCTGCTCTGCCGGCCCCTCCGCGCCCTCAAGATCGTCACCTGCCATATCGGCAACGGCACCAGCATCTGTGCCGTGGAGAACGGCAAGAGCGTGGAGACGAGCATGGGGATGACCCCCCTCCAGGGCGTCATCATGGGCACCCGGAGCGGCTCCATCGACGCCAGCGTGGTGGAGATGCTCATGGAGTACGAGCACCTCGACCAGAAGGCCGTCACCGAGCTCCTCAACAAGAAGTCCGGCCTCCTGGGCATCTCCGGCGTGTCCTCGGACTTCCGCGAGATCGAGCTGGCCGCCGACCAGGGCAATGACCGGGCCCGGCTGGCCCGGGACCTCCTGACCTACAGCGTGCGCAAGTTCATCGGTTCCTACGCCACGGTCCTGGACGGCCTGGACGCCATCACCTTCACCGCCGGCATCGGCACCAACAGCAGCTACGTCCGGGCGAGGGTCTGCAGCAAGCTCACTTTCCTGGGCGTGAAGCTGGATGACGAAGCCAATGAGCGCGGCAAGGGGGAACGCATCATCAGCACCCCGGACTCCCGCGTGGTCGTCACGGTCGTGCCCACCAACGAAGAGCTCATGATCGCCCGGGAAACCATCCGCTAGGGCCGGACCTGCCCCTCCCCTGAGACAGTCCGGGCCGATTGGCCCAATTGGCCCCCTAGTGAAAGCCGAGGAGCCTCTGGGCCCCGAGCACAGCGAGCCCCATCGCGATCTGCAGCGTCGTTGAAACGGCGATCTTCAACCGGAGGGCGTGCGGCAGGCGCTTGAAGACCAGGGGCAGATTGGTCAGGGTGCTGGCCATGGATGCGACGACCGCGGCCGTGCCAGCCAACGCGGGGACGATTTTCCCGGCGGCACTGAGGTTGGCGGCCGCCGCAGTGGCGCTGGCACTGCTGGCCATCCCGCTGAGACCGCTGGCGGCGAGGAAGCCCAAGTTCCCGAACAGGCGCTCGGCCAGGGTACTGATCACCTGGATGGCGAGGAAAAGGACGGCATAGGACAGTACGCGTCGCAAGGAAATCGGAGAAGTCAGGGCCAGGTCGCGGCCCGGCTCATCCTCCCGCCTGCCGGTCAGGAGCAGCAGGGAGACCCCTGCCATTGCGAGCAGGGGGCCGATGGCAGTGAGCAGCGCCCTGGGTGCGAACAGGGCCAGGAGGGCGATGTTGCGGAGGTACATCGCCAGCGTGGCGAGCAGGACCACACCCACGATCCGCAAACCGGCCACCACGTTCATAAGTTCGGCGATGGCGGCCCGGTTGTTGACCAGGCCACCCAGGAAGGCCGTCCAGTACAGGCCCCGATTGCCGTACAGCCGGAGCAGGACGTAGTTGACGAAGGCGATTCCGGCAATCACCACGACGGTGATCCAGGCCTCCTGAAGATTCACAAGTTGCCAGCGATCGACGAAGCGGTCCGGAAGGATGGGGTAGATCACCAGGCCGATCAGTCCGAGCAGCACAGCACTGCGCAGTTCATCCATGGTCACGCCGCCGGCAAACTTCCTCAGTTCCACCTTCCACGCCAGCAGCAGGGTCATCAGGATCGTCGCTGCCACCGGCGTGAAACTGTGACCGAGGCCCACAAGGGTGCCCAGGGCATAGGTCACCAGCAGCGCAGCTGAAGTGGTGATTTCCAGGGATTGATTGGCGACCAGGCTCCGGAGGTTGAGGAGCGCCACCAGGACGATCACACCGACCATGGCCACAAGGCCATAGGCAGGCGAGACCATCACGGACACCGCCCCCAGCAGGGAGGTCAGCCCGAAGGTCCGGATGCCGACATCCTTGCTGGCGGATTCACGCTCGAAGCCCACCAGCATGCCGATGGCCAGAGCGACTGCAATCTTGAACGCGACCGCATTGGGAGGAAACCGGGTGACGGTCCCAAGATCCAACATCAAACCCTCCTCTGAGACCCTTTCTCCACTGAGAATTCCTGAACCGTTCCTGGGGTTTTCCTTACAAGATGCCGTCTTTATGGGAAACCGTCAGCTTAATCCCCTCCCCTTTCCCCGCCAATCCGGGTCCACCCTGGGCCGTTGGTTCCCTGGCCTGAGTGGGCGTTGGCCGACTCCGCCCGCCCGGTGGCCGATTCCAGGACCGCCCCGGTTCTAAACGGGGCGAGACTCTGGTCCGTAGTCCTTCCATCATCCGGACCGGTCCGGCGTCTTTCCCATCAGGGGGGTTGCATGCAGAAGCGATGGGTCGTCGTCTCCGTGGCCGGGGCCGCGCTGGCGGCCGGCATGTTCTTCACCCTGAGGGGCGGGGATGGCAAGGCCAAGAAGGCCGAGGCCAACACCCCCTTCCGGGTGGGCAAGGTCCAGACCGAGGACCTGCAGGTGAGCGTGCGGGAGGTGGGGGTGGTCGATCCCCTCATCAAGGTGGACGTGAAGTCGGCGGTCTCGGGGCGCATTGTCGGGCTGAAGGTCCGCGAGGGCGCCAAGGTGCGCTCCGGCGAGGTGCTGGCGGAGGTGGAACCCGACGTGAACCAGGCCCAGACCCTCTCCGATGTCCAGGGCAGCGTCTCCCAGGCCCGGGTGAGCTTCAAGAACGCGGAGCGCGATTTCACTCAGCAGGCGGCCCTCTTCAAGGAGGGACTCATCTCGGATCAGGCCTACCGCCTGGCCCGGACCACGAAGGACCTGGCCGAGGAGGCCTACAAGAGCGCCCAGACCCGCTACCAGATCGTGGAGGATCGGGGCATTCCCATCAGCGGCAATGCCTCCACCCAGCTGGCCCGGGTCACCTCCCCCATGAACGGCGTGGTGATCAAGAAGGGCGTGGAACTGGGCGACACCATCACCTCCGGGGTCAGCTCCTTCAATGCCGGCACCGTGGTGTTCACGGTGGCCGACCTGGGCTCGCTGATCGTGAAGGTGAACCTCAACGAGGTGGACATCGCCAAGGTGCGGGTGGGCCAGCCCGTGCGCATCACCCTGGACGCCTATCCCCAGCATGCCTTCACGGGCAAGGTGCGCTTCGTGGCCCCGGCCGCGGACCTGGTGGAGAAGATCAAGGTCTTCCGGGTGGAGATCGACCTGGACGCACTCACGGACTCCTTCAAGACCGGCATGAGCGCCAACGTGGAGATCCTGGGCGAGAAGCGCGACAAGGCCGTCAGCGTCCCCCTGGAGGCCCTGCAGCGACGGGAGGGACAGACCGTGGTCTACCGGCTGAAGGAGGGCCTCACCTCCAAGGACCTCGCCCGGGCCAAGGACGGGTTGACCGGCCGCGGCAAATTCATCTGGCTGGCGGACCACTGGAAGGAATACTTCGACGTGGTGCCCGTCAGGGCCGGCATCGCCACCCTTGAGCGGGTGGAAATCCTGTCGGGCCTCAAGGCCGACGACCAGGTGAGCCTGGAAGATCCCAGCAAGAAGAAGGTCGAGAAAGATGACGAAAACAACTAGCGGCGCGCCCATCATCGAGACTCGCGGTCTCACCAAGGTCTACGGGGCCAACGGGGCGGCGGTCCACGCCCTCCGGGGCATCGACCTCACGGTGGAGAAGGGCGAGTTCGTGGCCCTCATCGGCCCCTCGGGATCCGGCAAATCCACCCTCATGGCCATCCTGGGCTGCCTGGACCTCCCCACGGCCGGCACCTACACGCTCGACGGGCGACAGGTCCAGGGGCTCTCGGGCGGCGAGCTGGCCCGGATCCGCAACGAGAAGGTCGGCTTCGTCTTCCAGAGCTACAACCTCCTGCCCAAGGCGAGCATCGTGCGCAATGTGGAGCTGCCCATGCTCTACGCGGGCGTGGGTCGCCGGGAGCGCCGCGAGCGGGCCCTGGCCCTGTTGGAGAAGGTGGGCATCGCCGACAAGGCGGACAAGCTGCCGGCCACCCTCTCCGGAGGGCAGAAACAGCGGGTGGCCGTGGCCCGGGCCCTGGCCAACCGACCCGCCCTCCTGCTGGCGGACGAACCCACAGGCGCGCTGGATTCCAAGACAGGCACCGAGGTGCTCGATCTCTTCCGCGAGCTGCACCGGCAGGGCAACACCCTGCTGCTCGTGACCCACGACCCGTCCATCGCCGCCCTGGCCGAGCGCCGGGTCGAGATCCGGGATGGCGAAGCCGTGATGGGTGGCGAGAGGGAGGACTTGATGTCCTCCCACGAGCCGGGCACCCATCCGGCTGAGCATCATGCCGGAGTGCGTCCATGACCCCGATGTCCTCCCACGAGCCGGGCACCCATCCGGCTGAGCATCATGCCGGGGTGCGTCGATGACCTCGATGTCCTCCCGCGAGCCCGGCACCCCTCCGGCTGAGCATTACGTCCGACCGGGCATATGACCACCTCCGGCGCCTTCCGCGAACGCCTTTACGGCGCCTGGGTGGAGATTCGGGAGAATCTTGGCCGGTCCGTGCTGCAGGCCCTGGGCGTCCTGCTGGGCGTGGCCTCGGTGCTGGGCGGGTTCTCCATTTCCGACAGCCAGCGGAAGCGGGCCGACGAGATGTTCGTGAAGATGGGCGGCCTGGACAAGCTGAATGTCCAGCCCCGGGCGGCCATCAAGGATGGAACCCCCTCGGCCCTCCAGCAGGCCAACCTGGGCCTCCGGGACGCGGACGCCGTGGGCGGCGAGGCCCTCAGGTCCGAGGCCATCCAGGGGGTCAGCCTCCAGAAGAGCGCCAGGTCCCGCGTGGTCTCCGCCTACGCCGACCAGGATCGGCAGGTGAGCGGCATCGGCGGCGACTACATTCCCACGAACGGCTATGCCGTCGCCCAGGGACGGGGCTTCTCGAGCCTGGACCTGGAGACCGGGGCCCCCGTCGCGATCCTGGGCATGGAGGCCGCCAACACCTTCTTCCCCAAGGGGGATCCCCTGGGCCAGCCGCTGAAGGTGGGCGACATCCCCGTGACGGTGATCGGCATTTTCGAGGAACGGGTGTTCCGGTTCCGGGAAGGCCAGGGCAACCAGTTCTGGTGGCGGAACCGCATCATCGCCGTCCCCGCGAACCTGGTGCAGCGCCGCATGAACGGGGACGCCTACCGCCGCCTCGACCGGGTGACCTTCCGCATCCCCGACCTGAACGTGATGAGCGGATTCGCGAAGCAGCTCAAGAACCTCGTGACCACCAGCCACCGGCTCCAGGACGACTTCCGCCTCGACGACGTGGCCGCGCGGGTCCGCCGCCGGCAGAGCCAGGGCGATGTCTACGACATCATCTTCATGCTCTCGGGCGTGCTGGCCCTGGTGGGCGGGGGCATCGTGAACGTGAACATCCAGACGGCCAGCCTCAAGGAGCGGGTGCGCGAGGTGGGCGTGAAGATGGCCATCGGCGCCTCGGGGCGGGAGATCTTCAAGGGCTTCATGACCGAGGCCCTCCTGCTGACCGCCCTGGGCGGGTTCGCCGGCCTGATCCTCGGGATCGGCTTCTCCTGGATCATCACCAAGAGCATCGGGATCCCCCTCCACATGACGCCCGGGAGCTTCCTCTGGGCCTACGGCCTGGCCGCGGCCTTCGGGTTCCTCTTCGCCTTGGTTCCCGCCTGGAAGGCTTCACGCCTGTCTCCGATGGAAGCTTTGCGTTATGAGTGAGGGCGCCCTCCCCCTCCGGGCCCCCGGCCCTTCCCTGCTGGATGGCGGCGAGGCCCCTGCCCCGGCCAGCCGCGGCTTCAGCCCGGCCATGCTCTGGGAAGTGGTCCGCACGGGACTGATCGAGCTCTGGGCCCACAAGGTGCGCAGCCTGCTCACCCTGACCCTGCTCATGCTGGGGGTCTTCGCCCTGGTCGTGATGACCTCGGTGCTGGACGGCATCATGGACAAGATCAACACGGGGTTCGCCGGCATGAGCTGGGACGGCACCGTGCGCATCGCCCCGAAGGTCCCCGAGACGGGCGAGGACCGGAAGCGCTTCAATATGAGCCCGGGCCTGCGCTTCGAGGACATCCCCCGGGTCGGCGCGACCCACCCCAAGGTGCTGGCCTTCCTGCCCAGGGCCCAGAAGTCGGTGACGGTCCGGGTGCTGGGTGACACGGAGCGGATCTACGTGATGGGAGTACCCCCCGACTACGCCCAGTGGATGAACCGGCCCATCGGGCTGGGGCGGGGCCTCACGGAGGACGACGAGCGGCGGCGCTCCACCGTGGCCGTGGTGGGGGCCACCCTGGCCACCAAGCTCTTCGGCGGCGCCGATCCCGTGGGCCGGGACCTGGTGGTGGAGGGAGTGCCCTTCCGGATCATCGGCGTCCAGGCACCTGGCCAGATCTTCAATGACGAGAACTACTACGATGCCAACGGCGTCCTCATCCCGCTGCAGACCTACATGGATCGCATGGATCCGGACCACAAGCTCGTCCAGGTCACCGTGAAGCTGCGGCGTCAGGGGGACATGGGCGAGGTCTCCGCCATGCTGCTGGGGCGGGTGCGTCAGGCCCACCATGGCATCGAGGACGTGGAAGTGGCGGACCTGGACGCCGAGGCCGCCAAGTCCTACCAGAACGTCCTGGAGCAGATCCGGGGGTGGAGGATCGTCCTGCTGAGCCTGGCCAGCACCGTCCTGCTCGTGGGCGGCGTGGGCGTACTATCCGTCATGCTCATCAGCTTCAGCGACCGCCGCTTCGAGATCGGCCTCCGCAAGGCCCTGGGCGCCTCGGATCACGAGATCTTCATCCAGTTCCTGCTGGAGGCGGTGGTCCTGGCGGCCATCGGCGCCCTCCTCGGCACCCTCTCAGGCGCCCTGCTCTGCCAGGCCCTCTCGTCGAGCTTCCCCTACGGCCTGGTGGTGAATCCAGTCGGCCTGGTCACCGCCTGGATCGTGGCCCTGGCCCTCGCCCTGGTGTTCGGCCTCTACCCCGCCTTCCGGGCCATGCGCCTCAGCCCCATGGAGGCCATGAGGTAGGATCGATCCATGGCCGATCCCATCCAAGTCACCGCCACCGTCCGCATCCCGGGCGAGGCCATCCGCTTCAAGGCGGTGCGGGCCGGCGGGGCCGGCGGCCAGAACGTGAACAAGGTGTCCTCCAAGGTGGAGTTGCGCATCGACCTCGCGGCCATCGAGGGCCTGCCCGAGGACGCGCTGGCCCGCCTGCGAACGGCCCAGCGGAACCGGCTCGACGCCGAGGGGCTGTGGATCATCCTCAGCGACCGCACCAGGGACCAGCTCAAGAACCTGGACGACGCCCGGGAGAAGGCCGCCGAAGCCGTCCGGGCCGCCCTGGTCAGGCCCATTCCGCGCCGAGCCACCCGGCCCACGAAGGGCTCCAAGGAGCGGCGGCTGGACACCAAGAAGCGGATCTCCCAAACCAAGCAACAGCGTCGCGGGGGCTTCGAGTAACCTGGACCCGTTCCCCAGGAGAGTCCATGGCCGAGCCCCAGACCTACGCCAACCACCGCCGCTTCGAGCCGCTCCAGCACTTCGTCCTCACGCCGATCCTCCTGGTCACCTGGATCGCCACCATCTGGCAGGCCATCAAGTACCCAAGCCTGCACAGTGTCTGGGTGGCCGTCCTGGGCTTCGCCCTCCTCATGGTCGCCATGCAGGTGCGGGTGTACGCGCTGAAGGTCCAGGACCGCCTGATCCGCCTGGAGGAGACCCTCCGCATGGAACGGCTCCTCCCCCAGGACCTGAAGGCCAGGATCCCCGAACTCACCGTGAAACAGATGGTGGGCCTGCGCTTCGCCGCCGACGCCGAGCTGGCGGACCGCGTGCGCGAGGCTCTGGACCAGAAGCTGGCCGGCGAGGCCATCAAGAAGCGCATCCAGGCCTGGCGGCCCGACACGTTCCGCGTCTGATCAACGATCGGAACTCAATCAAGACAACAATCACCACCAAGACACCAAGAAATGCCAGAAGGTTTGTTTGCAGTTCTTGGTGGTCTTCATGCCTTGGTGGTGGAATTTTTTTCAGTGGAAATGCCCCGGGAATAGGGGTGAGAACTTACTCCCGGATGTAGTGGCAGGTGTAGCCCCCGGGATGCTTGACCAGGTAATCCTGGTGGTATTCCTCGGCTGTCCACCAGGGGCCGGCCTGGGTGATCTCGGTCACCACGGGCCGCTTCCACTTGCCGCTGGCGTCCACCTCGGCCTTCACCCGCTCGGCGGTCTGCCGCTGGGCCTCTGAGTGGTAGAAGATCGCACTGCGGTACGAGGTGCCCATGTCGTTGCCCTGGCGGTTCAGGGTGGTGGGGTCGTGGATGCGGAAGAAGAAGCGCAACAGGGTCTCGAAACTGGTCTTGGAGGGGTCGAAGCGGATCTGCACGGCTTCGGCGTGGCCCGCGTGGTTCTCATAGGTGGCGTGGGCGACGGTGCCGCCGGTGTAGCCAACCTCGATGGCGACCACTCCGGGTTGCTTGCGGAGCAGGTCCTCCATGCCCCAGAAGCAGCCGCCGGCCAGGGTGGCGAGTTCCTCCTTGGGCTCCTTCGGGGCAGCCGGAGTCTTTCCGAAGAGGGGAAGCAGGGCGCCCAGGCCCTCCTTCTGGAGGTCCTCCAGGGGGATGAAGCGCAGGGATGCGCTGTTGATGCAGTAGCGGAGCCCGCCGCGATCCCTGGGGCCGTCATCAAAGACATGGCCCAGGTGCGAATCCACATCCTTGGACCGGACCTCGGTTCGCATCATGCCGAGGCTGAAGTCATGCTTCTCGACGACGGCCTCCCCCGCCAGGGGCTTCGAGAAGCTGGGCCATCCGCAGCCGGAGTCGAACTTGTCCTTCGAGGTGAAGAGGGGTCTGCCGCTGACGACGTCGACGTAGACGCCCTCTCGGTGCTCATTCCAGTACTCGTTGCGGAAGGGCGGTTCAGTCCCGGCCTCCTGGGTCACGTGGTACTGCATGGGCGTGAGCTTCTGCTTCAGTTCAGCGGGGCTGGGCTTCCTGAATTCCGTCACCTTGTCCTCTCGGGGGGTCTGGGGCACCGCATCTGCGGGCCCATGGTTGGCGGAGCCGGCGAACCCGCAGGCCGTCAGGGCCAGTGTGAAGGCGATACCGCCAAGGATCGCACGTGCTCGCAAGGAACACCTCCGCAATGCCGTTTGGATGCACGGGCGGAGGGGAATGGTACAGCCTGCCCGGGCCCCGGCCACAGGTCCGCCCGGGCCGGGTCGGAACCGGGCCCGGTTCGGCCCTCGATCTGTCCCGGTCTGCTTCAGGGGCGGGACCCACCCCTCGAGGGCGGCGGGAGCACCCGGCTGGACCTTTACCCTGGGCAGTCCCTTCGGGCCGGCCCGACTTCAGGACCCCGGCGGTCGACCGGTCCTTCAGCCGCCTCTTCCTCAGGCGGAGGTATGCAGGGGGAGCAGGTCCCCGCCCCGGGACCGGGCGCTCATAGCATGGACATTCTGGAGGGTTTGGCAACGATCCAGCGTGGCGCACCGCGGGCACCAGGAGCCTCGGTTCCGCACATTGCTGAGGGTCGCCTCCCATTCGTGCCCCCGCGCGCAGCGCCAGTGGAGTTTGTGATGGCAGTTGCCAGTGTACTGCCGCGTCAGACAACGGCCTCCCCTCGTCGTGGCAAGGCTCTCGATGGTGGCCAGGTCGGTCCGTAGCTTGTCCGCCAGCGCCTTCGCGGCGCACTGCCGGCACCAGGCGCCCATCTTCACCGAGGCGGGAGTGGCCTCCCATTCGTGGCCACTGGTGCAGCGCCAACGGAGGTGGACCTTGCTGTGCTCGTACCGGGTCGAGAGACATTCCCCGCCCCGCGCCTGGGCGACGGCCTGCATCTCATCCAACGTGAGTTTTTTCATGAGTCAGGCCTCCTGCGGTGGAGAACGGGAATGGCGATCGGCTGGTGCGGCTCGCGGGACCTGGGGGATCTGCGAGCCGCCCCCTCCTGATTGCAATGGGACCCGACAACCTGCTCGGCGACCGGGCCCCTCCAACAAACCACTGGGACCCATGGGGCCCGGCGGACCGGGCCCCGGAGGTCCGACGACTAGAAGTTCATGTGGACGGTCTTGATGTCCGCGATGGTTCCCGTGCCATGGCAGATCAGGCACTGTTCCGCCTGGCTCGGCAAGGTTCCGGCGGCTGGACGGGGGGCATTGAAGGAGCCGCCATTGCCCTTGATGTGGGCGATGGCAAGGGGCGCATCATGGCAGGCCACACAGGCCGCCGCGATCGGGGAGGTCACCAGCGAATTGGCCTGGGCCGGGGTGATCGTTGCGCCGGTCGCCGCGATGGCTGCGCTGTAGGCATTTCCATAGGTGGTGCCGGGGGTCACCCAGGGAGCCACCGCGATGTTCACTCCGGTTCCGCCGCTTGAGACGCCCCGGAAGTCCAGGGCATCGCTGGCCGCGCCGACATAGGCGATGGTCGGGCCAGAAGTGCCCGAGACGTAATCACCCACCTTCGCGATGTAGCCGGCCGTGCTGGTCGTCCACAGTAGGTTCGGAATGGCGGCAGCGTTGGTGCTGTTGCTGAAGTCATAGGAACCGGGCACGTGGCAGGCTTCGCAGTCGTTGAGGAAGCCCGGGTAGGTGATGTCCCAGTACTTGTCCCCAGCGGAGGCTTCCCAGGAGAAATTGTTCGCACGCATGCCGCCCGCATGGAGAGAGTGGACCGCGTCCTTGATGTTCGCCCCCCAGCCGCTGCCGGCATTCGCCTTGTTGACGTTGTGGCAGAAGGTGCAGGTGGGGGCGTCGTTGCGCTGACCGGCGTGGTAGACGCTGCCGGTGAACACACCGAGCACCGCATGGCAGTCGTTGCATTTGGAATTGGTGACGATGGCTCGACGGGTGGCCTTGGCGGCAGTCGCCTGGGCGGTGCTGAACAAGGTGGTGGGCAGCGTGCCACTGAGGGCGACGGTGGCATTGGGCGCAGGAACGGTCACGCCCCCCTGGCCGCCGCCGGCGGTGAAGGTGCCGACACCGGTCCACACCAGCGGCGTGAACGGATAGCCGGGAACGTCAGTCTGGGTCAGGGGCATGGTGGTCTTGGGGGCATAGGTGTAGCCGATACCGCCGGTGACCATCCTGGCGTCGTTGGGCACGATCACGCCCGTCATGGTCAGGGTGTAGTAGCCGGAGGAATCAGGCTGGCTCAGGGTGCCCTTGGAGGTCGCGCCGAGGGCGGTGCCACCCGGGTCCTTGCCGTCATTTCGGTAGATGTTCGGGAAGAATAGGCTGGCCGTGGTGTTCCAGTCGGCGGGGGCCGCGATGCCGTCCTGGGGCCGAGCCATGGCCACATAGAAGCTGGGGCCGCTGTTCAGGGCGTAGTTGGTCCAGAAGGGACCGGCGTTGATGAGCGTTGAACTGAAGGTATTGAAATCCTTGCGGACACCATCTTCCAGGAACCGGAAGGTGAAGACCGGGTTCCCCGTGGCGTTGAGCGTCAGGGACTTCAGATCCCAGGTCACGCGGTGGGCACCGGCCGGCAGGCTGCCTGCATAGGCCGCCACGTAGGAGGCATTGGTGTTGCTGTTCTGGACGGTGGCGGCGGCGCCCACCAGGAGGAGATTCTGCGGGTTGGGAGCCACGATCGGGGTGTGGGCGGTATCGATGCTGGCCGCCGAGTGGCAACTCACGCACTTCGAATCATCAGCCTGGGCTCCCCCGGCGTGGTTGGCGCCGGTGGTGAAGTTGTCGGCGTCATGGCAGGCTCCGCAGGCCAGGCGGCTGGGCACGTTCTTCCAGTTGTCGCCCTGGGGCGTGGCATAGGGAGAGGTGGCCGTCCCGTCGTGGCACATGACGCAGTTGCGCTGATCCTGGGGATAGGTGACCTCATTGAACTGGACGCCGGTGGCGCTGGGATAGGCGTAACCGGTCTTCTGCAGTTCCTCGCCCATGTGGATCTTGTGGACCAGGGTGACGAAGTTGCCTACGGCCAGGCCGTTGACCTTCACCGTCGAGCTGGTGAAGTTCCCGCTGGCGTCGACGGTGGCCTCGGCATTGCCGTACTTGCGCTGGTCGGTATGGCAGGTCACGCAGTACTGGGTGTCCACGCGGCTGGCATGCGTCTGCAGCATGGTGTGGCAGCGGTTGCAGCTGGCGATGTTCACGATCTGGCGATCGAGGTCCGTGGAGGCCACGGGCTTGCCAGTCGCGGGGATGAAGTCATAGATTAGGTCCGCAGGGCCGAGCACGGGCACCGCGGTGATCCCGCTGTTGGAGGCGTCGGGGGTGTTGGTGCTGGTGCCCCGGGCATTGCCGCCCACCTGGATCGCCACGCGGTGGGTCAGGGTCGGCTGGAAGCTTACGTCGCCGAGGTCCGCCTGGACGTTGTTGCCGGTGTAGGTGGCGGCGGCCAGGGCGGTCGCGGCGGCCGTGATGTCCCGGTAGAAGGTGTACTGGTACTTGCCATTGCCCAGGTCGACCAGGGTGCCCGTGCTGTCGGTGCTGGGCTTGGCCGGGATGGAGGCGGTGGTGGTGGTGGGCATCGAGGTAACGATGTAGTTCACCCAGAAGCTGGGGCTGCCGGCGGTGCCGGGCACCAGCTTGGCGATGGTGAAGGCCAGGTTGGGGTAGCTGGCGGCCAGGGCCGTGCTGGCCTTGCTGGTGAGCTTGGCGAAGCCGACCACAGGGGTGCCGTAGGCATCGGTGATCGTGAAGTTCACGACCGGCTTCCCGGAGGCGGCGGAGACCGCGACACTCTGAACGGAGCCACTGAACCGCATGTTGGCCCACTCGGTGGGCGTCAGGGTGGCGGCGTTGACGGTCACGGTCCCACTGGTGCCATTGGTGCCATTGGTGCCGTTGGTGCCGTTGAGACCGGCGGTGCCGTTCTGTCCGTTGGCTCCACTGGAACCGTTGCAACCTACGAGCACAAGGGCGACCGCTAGGAGCCCGCATAACTGTTTCAGAGGACGCTGTTTCATGTTCCCGATCTCCTGTGGGGGTGTGGGTGAGGGGTTTGTGAGTGGCCCTTCCATGGAGGCTCCGTGGGTGGTGATTTCGTGGAAGGAAGGCTGGAAGGTCATGAAAGCTAGATGACCATCAAGTCAGAAAAGGATCATGACTTGTATCCCACAACCAACAAAAAAGGTTTAAATAAATTTTTAATACCTATTTAATTATTCTAGAATCTTTTATGATGAATTTGTGACAATTTTTAAATTTTGCTAATTAATTAATTTTATTATGTTTAGAATTTAATGAATTTGTATTTTTTAGCTATTTATTAATAAATTTTAATTTTTTTACACATTATTATTTGATCTGTTTGTGACTCCCATCACCCGATCCTGTAAGCCTCTCCCGAAGGCAGGGGCCCTGGGCTCCTGGCGCGACAAATCGAGGCCCGCACAAGGCTGAACAGGCGGATTGCGCTCGTCTGGATTGGGCCAGGGCCGGAGGTTCCAGAGACCGGATCCCCGAACCGGACGTTCCGCCAACCGCCCAGGACCCTCTCGGGGCATCGGAGTCCTTCAATTGGTTGATCGGACACCGAACTCGCTGCACCTGCTCTGCCCGGAGCACGATTGCGGCCGTTTCAGGACCGCCCCCATTTGGGCGTCATGGCGGGCCGGCGCAGCCGGGCTATCGGACGGCAGGGGCCCGAGGGCCTCCCCGGTGGCCCTCCCTGCCCCTAGCCCGGCAGGTAGGCCTTGAATTCCATGTCCTCGCGGAGGATGTGATAGGTGAGCCAGTCGACCAGGGACATGGCCACGGATTTCGTGCTGACGTGGCCACCGGACTTCAGCTTGGCCCGCATCTGCCGGAGTTGGCCGATCAGATCCTCGTGCATTTTGGAATGGGCGGACCGGTCCGGGAACCCGACCTGCTCCATCACCCCTTCCTCGAACCGGAAATGCTCGATGGTGCTGGCGATGAGGTCATCCACGATCCGGACCAGCTCGGCGGGCATGTCCATCTGGATCACGTCATCGAAGTGGTTGACCAGCTCAAACAGCTTGCGGTGCTGGGCATCGAGCTCTGCGTGGCCAAGGCAGTACCGGTCGTGCCAGGACAGAATTGCCATCGGGTCTCCATGGCTTGTCGACAGCCACAGGAGACGGATCGGATGCAAGGGATGAATTCGTTAAATGGGGCCAGGTCCCGGCCGGTACCCCTGGAAGCCGTGACATGCAAAGAGGCTCGGCTTGTCAAAGCGCCAACGGCCGTCATTCTCTACATGTCGCAGGTTTCATTCCATGGCTTTTGAAGGTAGCTGCCTGCACTTGCCTAGGTCAGCAGCGGAAAGGGGAACACCATGAGCGCAGCCAAGCTTGGCGGCCGCTTCACGTTCATCGGCACCTCATTGACGGTCCATCGGATCGGCTACGGGGCCATGCAGCTGGCCGGTCCCGGCGTGTGGGGGCCCCCCAGGAACCCCGATGCTGCCTTCGCCGTCCTCCGCGAGGCCGTCGAGGCCGGTGCGAACCATATCGACACCTCGGATTTCTACGGTCCGCACCTGACCAACCAGGTCATCCGGCAGGCCTTGCATCCCTACCCGGAAGGGCTGGTGATTGTCACCAAGCTTGGGGCACGCAGACCACCGGACAGATCATGGCAGCCGTCCATCTCGCCCGAGGCCCTGACTGCCGGTGTCCATGACAACCTCCGCCACCTAGGCTTGGACACGCTCTACATTGTCAACTACCGAGTGATGGGGGCGGGCCACGGCCCCGAGGAGGGGTCGATCGCTGAGCAGGTGCGGGTGCTGGCCGACCTCCGGCGCCAGGGACTGATCCGCCACATCGGCCTGAGCAACGTCACGGCCAACCAGGTCGCGGAGGCGCAGACCATCACCGACATCGTGTGCGTACAGAACAACTACAATCTGGCCCACCGCCACGACGACGCCCTGATCAACGACCTGGCCCAGAAGGGCATCGCCTACGTGCCCTTCTTCCCCCTCGGCGGGTTCACGCCGTTGCAGTCAGCGACCCTGTCGAAAGTCGCCGGTCGATTGGGCGCCACACCGATGCAGATCGCCTTGGCGTGGTTGCTGCACCGGTCGCCCAATATCCTGCTTATCCCGGGCACCTCCTCGGTCGCCCACCTCCGCGAGAACCTGGCTGCCTGGCAGGTGACGCTCTCGCCGGAAACCATGGTGGAACTGGACGGAATCGCCGACGAGTCGGCGAGGGTGGAACATTGAACACCTTTTCCTTTCCGGGTGTCCTGGACTCGGGTGCAGGGCTCAGGGCCACGCGCAGGTTCGAAAACGAAGGTGGTTTCCCCCCCCGACCATGGCTTCGGACCGGGCCCCTCCCCCGGGGGCCGGGTCGAATTCGAGGGCTGGCTTGAGGCCATCACTGGCCAATGCAGGTGGGAACCGACTACCGCGCAGGTTTGCTGGCATTAGATTTGAAGACAGACCCCAGTCAGCCCTCGCGTTCGCCCTTCCCAGGCGGAAAGGTCACCGCCTTTGAAGGGACGAAGGAAGGATTCAGTCTCCACGTTTTGCGCCGATAAGCTGAATCAAAGACACCTCAGGAGGTATTCATGCGCCGTGCAGGTCGCTTCTCTGTCATTTTGCTGATTGCGATGGGCCTTCAAAGCCAGGATTTGCCGGTGGCCGCCCAGGCTAAGTTCCTGAAGAGCCTCCTTTCCGCCGCCGGCCAGTTCGGCTTCGCCTGCGGTGATCCAGCCCTTAGGCCTCAATTGGAGGCCAACGGTGTCTCAGTGTCCCCAGGATTTAAAATGGCCTGGGCGGGTTCCGAAGCGGAGGCCAGAGCCCTGAAGGCCGAAGGGAAGATGGTGATCGTTCCCCGGATCCCATGGCTTAAAACGGGCGGGTCCATCGCCATCGTCGAGGAGGATGGCAAACCAGCAATCTACCTCAACTTAGCCAATGTCAAAGCCTCGGGTACGCAGCTTCCTGATGTCATCCTCAAGATGGCAAAGAAACCAAAATAGTCCCATTTTCGATACATCTCTCTTACCAATTCACAGATCTGTTCTGTCCAGCCCGCCTGCTTCCAGGCCCATGACCCGTGGCGGGTCGAGACCCCGTTGCAGGTCCGGACCTGGACCCCAGCGCCCTGGTCACCATCGTGCGGTTCCTTAGGAGGCACCGCGGTTGAATACAGGCCACGGTGGAGGGTGGACGCTGGTTCCTAGCCAGCGGCTACGTTTACACCCAGCAGAGGCCGATCTGGCTGGCCTGTGCCCTGCCCCAATCCTATCGCACGGAGGCTAACTGGTTTGGTCCGCCCCTAGGCGACGTGCGAAGCCGAGGAAGCGAGACGACAATAGAATACGGAAGGCGGGATAGCCCGGGGCCGAGTTGAGCGCAGGGTTAGGCCGAGGTTCAAAATAGCTGGATTGAATTCCTTCTTGCAGCTTCACGCATTTTAGCTACCACGGGATGTGAGAACCAAAGGCCAATGATTCGAACCTTGGGTATAAACATGATTGAATTTCCGAATTCCGTCGGCTGTGCGAAATGGACAGTTACTGGGTGAGTATGATTCCAACGCCACTCAGTCACCTTACTGATTTGGGTGAGCGGAATTTGGCATTGCCTCCGCGTGTTTGAAACATAGAGATATGTATCATCCATGCGAACGACCTTGAACCTGATCCAAGTTGAAGAGATGTATGCAGCCCCAACGAGCCAGACAAACAAGATCCCGACCCTGCCTCCCAGGGGGATTATTTCCCCTTCTAAAAACCTCAAGGAGATAGCTCCAATCCCGAATCCCCCGGTCCAAAAGACAGGTAAGATGAATTTATAAATGAAAGTCCAATCGGATGAGAGTTCTTCTGGAAGTTCGTTCATGTGCGTTGCCTAACGAATGAAGCTGGCCGGCCACGCCTGCACCGAGGCAATGAACGAAGCCGAGGAAGTGGAACGATAAAAGAGAACGGAAGGGAAGGCAGGCAGGGTCCGAGCTAAGCGGAGGGTTAGGTCGGACTCAAGCCCTGGTCGAACTCGCTGATTCGAGATCTGCAATACGCTTTTCCATGGTTTCAATTCGTTTACGATACCGCATCAGAACCAGACCGCTGAAAAAGAAGGCCATGGGCAGGAAAGCGATAAAACTCGTATGAGAAAAACTGGGCCCGCGCCTTTGCATGTCCGCCCATAAGTCGACTCCAGAAAGGCAGAGGAGATATGCGAACGGAAGCCAGTCCCCAAAGGGTTGTAGTTTTGTCGTATCCGGATTCATAGCAACCCCCTTGGATTGTATAGGACTAACGAATGACGCTGACCGGCCCCGCCTGCACCTAGGCGACGAGCTGAGCCGAGGAAGTTGGACGTTGAGAGGGATCGGAAGACAGTGCGTGGGGGTCCGAGTTGAGCGGGGGGTTAGGCAAAGAAGCCTCATACACAGGTTTACAAATCGGCAGGTGGTGGCTGTATGGACGTGGCAAGACCATCCCTAATGGCATCGCGTAGAAGGGTATGAACCGTTTCTTTCAGACTCATAATTTTATCCCGTAACATTCGGGTATGTTCCCGAACTGCCTTCATGCCTGCCTCATCTTGACTCGATGAAACTGCTGGTGGGCGTGTTGTGATTAGCGTAATAAGCTGATTCTGAGATCTATTTAAATTTGAAATTACCACCTTATCCATAATGAGATAGACCTTCCCGTTCTCTCTATACCAAATGAACTCCCCTGGAAACGAACGGGATATGTTTTTGGCTTCTTCGGCAGTCAGGTTTTCAATGTTGATCGGTTTGTTATCGCGGACATATACAAAGGAGGGGATATTCTTGGCAGTTTTAGTCGCGTTTTCACCTTGTGCGAACCTGAATCCTGTCGCACAAACGAAAAACATGAAAACCAGGTATCGAAATGGCGCTAGTAACATACCTACCCTCCATTCCATTGCTTGTTGTGGTTGATCACTAGGTCTGTGCCTAACAAATGAAGCTAACCGGCCCTGCCTGCACCGAGGCGATGAGCGAAGACGAGGAAGCGGAACGAAGAGAAAGAACGGAAGACAGTGCGGGCGGGATCCGAGTTGAGCGGAGGGTTAGGCATCAGCATAGTTGGAGACCTCGATTAAATTCGAATCTGGATCTCTGAAATAAACAGAAGTAATTGGTCCGGTTGCTCCGGTTCGCCTGACTGGACCCTCTAGGATGGGAATACCGCAACTCCGGAGATGCGAAATGACTTCAGTAAGTGGAGTTGAGGCAATCAAACAAATATCCACTGATCCGGGTGTCGGTGCGGCGGCCTTTGGCTCTAATTCTTTCCCCTGGGCGTGCAGATTGATTTTTTGGGAACCAAAGGAAAGCGCTATTCTCCCTTCACCAAACGTGACGACTTCCATTCCAAGGACCTGTTGATAGAAATCAGCAGTCTTCTCAATGCTTGCGACAGTCATAACGAGGTGATCTAGCCGGTCAATCTGCATGGTACTGCTCCTGCTAGTGCTCATCCTGATGCCTAACGAAAGAAACTAACCGGCACTGCCTGCGCCGAGACGCTGAGCGAAGCCAAGATAGCGAGAAGTTGAAAGAGAGTGGCAGGCAATGCAGGCGGGGCCCGGGTTGATCGGGGGGTTAGGCTGGAATTACAGATCAAATCGAATGATTTTTATCCTTCGTTTTCGATTCTGTGGAATTGTCCGAAGAGTAGAATGCCATGGTTATGATTGTTGGGATAATAAACCCCTTTAAATAGGAGAGAGGGTGCCTGCCCTGAGTGAAATCAACAGGCAGGTTTCCAAAATGGGCCCAGTAGTGGGTTGTAACCAACCCGGTAATTGAAATCCACATTCCCCACAAAGCCCGTCTGCTGCCTAAGACTACAAGTAGAAGGTTTAGAGTTATTGCCACGCGAAGAATCGACTGCACATACTCAAAATTCGTATGGGTACTCGTACCTGCGCCGAAGTACAAATCGAAAATGGTATAGATGTGGTAAAAAATTAGAAGCCCAGCAAGGGTAAAGATGATCCCTAGTTTAAATAACCAGGCTATTTTAGTCTGCGTTACACGTTGTGCGGTCATTGAGGTTTCCCATTCAATTGCTACAGAGTGTAACCATCCAAATTTTCCTGGACTTGAAGCCTAACGAATGAAGCTAACCGGACCCGCCTGCACCGAGGCGATAAGCGAAGCCGAGGAAGCGAGACGAAGAGAAAGAGCGGATGACAGTGCGGGTGGGGTCCGAGTTGAGCGGAAGGTTAGGTGCTACCAGCGAGAACTCTAATCATTGTCTCCTCAGGAGTCTGGAGTGTCGTATCAATAAATGCCTCGCGGTCGAAGACTGCACCCGTGAACTTTCCATAAAGATCAGAAACTCTATCTGGGCCTGCGTGCCACCCACTTCGTTTGGAGTCACGCAGGATCGCGACCTCTAAGCTTGGATGGAGCACTCTGAGGTACCAGGCAATTCCATGAGCCTCAAACCACGATCGATACTCTTGAAACGCTTCCGGTGGAGATTCATGGACAGTTGCATCGATCACGATCGACAAGTGGTTGGACAGGCCCTTGGTAATAATCCTAAAGACCTCCTCATGGACTTGCTGACGCTTATCTCGATGTTCAACCGAACCAAAGGGCCCCCGGTTCCTTCCGAACTTATCCTTCCATAGATCATCTTCAGAGATGCGAAGCCACCCCAATTTGGCAATCAGAGAGGCAACAGTGGATTTTCCACTTCCACAGGTGCCAGTCAGGATGATGACTCGACTCATTGGGATCAACCAGAACGTGGATAGGAGCGGCTAACGAATGAAGCTAACCGGCCACGCCTGCACCGAGGCGACGAACGAAGCCGAGGAAGCGGAAGGAAGAGAAAGAGCGGAAGACAGTGCGGGCGGGGTCCGAGTTGAGCGGAGGGTTAGCCAACGCACCAATGCGATGAATTAGAAGCCTGTAATCAGCAGATCAATCGCAGCAAGCATTTCAGGGCGAAGCTCGGGAAGTTGACCCGCGACGGGGCCAAGGTGGCGTTTGCTGACGCCGGCCAGTTCAGGGACCATGGCAATCAACGATCTGCTTTGGAAAGTGATGACTGGTGTAAGGCGTGAAATTGGGTGAGTCTTCGCCGTCGATTTCAGGTACAGAGGGACAACCACCCGAGTATCAAGGGGCGAAAGGAGTTCGCTTTGGACATCGAGGAGGAAGGGAATTGTCTTCTGAGATTTCGGATCAGGGTTGGTGTAGACGGTGAAAGAGGCCATCAGAAGTTCCTCAGGCCATCACTGAAAACCCCTTGGGACTCAACGCGCTTGTTGTATGCGTGAATGGCTTCAGCGTTTTCCGAGAGCCAAACTTCCGAAAGGCGCATGCGAACTGCCTTGGCAATTGCTTCTTCGGCGAGGCCTGAAAGATTCAGGCCGAGGTCTTTGCTTACCTTCAGCAAGTCCCCGTTGAGGGAGAGGTTGACTGGCTTCTTGGGGGCGTCGGTATTGTAATAGGCTTGCATGATGCACCTCATTGATACGCATTAAGTATGCGCATACAGGGGCGTCTGTCAAGTTGGCTAACGAATGAAGCTAACCGGCCACGCCCGAACCGAGATGCTGAGCGGAGCCGAGGAAGCGAAACGAGGAGAAAGAACGGAAGACAGTGCGGGCGGGGCCCGAGTTGAGCGGAGGGTTAGGCCCTTCGGAGTGATGAGAATGGGCACACAGATTGCTCGAAGCATACGACTACTCGCTCGCGTTTGTTCTTAGGAGGGCATCTAGGCCCATCAAATCACCAAGGACCCAAAGTTCACTGATCAAGTTGCCACGAAAGGTAAATAGCGCGGCCCCATTCCATTGAACAAACTTCCCTGTCTGTTTGTAGCCTCGGAAGTCGGAGACGTGAGTTCCGGAAAATTGCATGCGTGCAAATGCCCTTGGAAATTCGGTGACACAATCCAGGATTTGGCAGTTGTAGTTGGATAGACTTTCTCTAACTGATCGAACGTATTTCAGAAATTCGGGATGACCTTGTGCAGGCGTTCCAAGGGACCCGCGAAAGGTGAAGTCTGTTGTCAGGAGAGTGCCGACATTCTCATCGCCTGAGTTCCAGATTCGTTGGTAAAACTGTTCGACCAGGGGATGAGTACTCACAGGATCTCCGTGACTCGGTGAGGCCTAACGAATGAAGCTAACCGGCCCCGCCTGCACCGAGGCGCTGAACGGAGCCGAGGAAGCGGTACGAAGAGAAAGAGCGGAAGACAGTGCGGGCGGGGTCCGAGTTGAGCGGAGGGTTAGGGCGACCGGGCAGAACCTTAGCGCTTCGCCCATTCAAGCAAGGCGAGCTGTGCAGCTTGATTCACGGACAAACCGGCCTTCTGGGCTTTGTATGAGAGCGCTTGCCAAATACTTTCCTGAACCCGGAGGGAGTGAGGCCGAGTGGGTTCTATAACCGTTCCCTTAGCCGGGCGACCTGGTTTGGTGAGGCGACCAGTAACCTGGGGACCGAAATTCTTCTCGGCCCAGGAAGCCTCCTTCTCGATGCTGGCTTCGAGTTCGGCGAGGGATGGACGCTTGCGAGTTGTCATGGCGTTCTCCTTTGACGAGATCGGATTGGAAATGCGGTGATGGGGTAAAGCCCATCGTCGGTTTCAGCGAAGATCACACGGATGAGGCGGCCAGTGTGGTTAGTGCCTTCACCGACGAATCGGTATGGAACCTCACTTGGAATCGAAGCCCAGTCTTCAGCGTCAAAGACAGATTCAACGTCCTCTGGCTCAAGGCCATGTTCTCGGACCTTTTCCAGGTTTCGTAGCCCCCAGAGGAGGTGCATATGAGACTCCTCTGAACAAATGTATCACATTTTTTGAGGCGCGCAAGGCCCTGCCAAAAGATTAAGGGGAGCCCTAACGAATGAAGCTAACTGGCCCCGCCTGCACCGAGGCGATGAGCGGAGCCGAGGAAGCGGAACGAAGAGAAAGAGCGGAAGGCAGTGCGGGCGGGGTCCGCGTTGAGCGGAGGGTTAGGAGTTGATGGCCGGTGGAATTACTTGCTGGGAGCAAAATGTTTGAGCAGTGCTTTGGGCTTGTACCCGAACACCAAGAAGTCGACCTTGATGTTTGAAGGGTCAGCACCACCGTATAGACGACCAGGGAGCACAGGGGCAATCCAACGCCAGTACATTGCATTTGGGTTTGGCTCACCTGCAATCGTACCAACCAGTTCGTGAGTGCAGGATTCAATGATAGGAATTCTGACGAAAACGTAGTCGTCGACTGGCTTGACGGAATACCACCAAATAGCTTCGTTTGAGGCGTCTTTGTGGATCTCGATTTCGATTTTCTCAGAACCCTCGATTCGTTCGCCGTGATGCCAGAAATAAGCGGAAATAACATCAGAGCCTGCGACTTCTTTGAGAAATTGAAATGATTTGTAAGTTGCTTGGGCTAGCCCAACGCCAGCAGTGATGGTGCTGATCTCTGGCATGGGCAACTCCTAACGAATGAAGCTAACCGGCCCCGCCTGCACCGAGGCGACGAACGAAGCGTGTCTTTCCGGCAAGCGTGCGTGACGGCCTAGGCTGACGACCGATAGCCTCGTGGGGTCAATGGAGGCCCCGTGGTGAAGCCAAGGAAGGAACCCTCGCCAGAGCGGTTGGACGCGCTTCGCGGTCAGATCCAGAACTGGCGGGAGAGCCGGAAGGTGCCCGGCCCGATGCCGGGAGAGCTATGGGACGGGGCAGTGGTCCTGGCCAGGAAGTTCGGCGTGTGCAGGATCGCCAGGGCGCTCACGCTTGACTACACGTCCCTGCGGAAGCGGGCGGAGAAGGTCCTGTCAACCGACAAAACTATTGACCCCCCTTCGCGACAAAACTCCTGACCCCCTAGATGCGAGGCAGGCGGGTGTAGGGAGGGC
>Ga0214197_1000149_pt1 | contig 30928 bp, 32 predicted proteins | sample TroBogEpilimnion_16_FD_153035 | JGI IMG/M metagenome (GOLD analysis project Ga0214197, IMG submission 153035) | Freshwater microbial communities from Trout Bog Lake, WI - 09SEP2008 epilimnion | ecosystem: Environmental > Aquatic > Freshwater > Lake > Epilimnion/Euphotic zone | place: Trout Bog... | reverse complement strand
CGTCAGCTCATTGATACGGCAGGCAAGATTGTCCGCCATGCAGGAAAACTGATTATGAAAGTACCAAGAGCTACTTATGAACGCTTACAGCTCGATCGTTTGTTTTCAGCTTGTCAGAGTGCACCGGTAATGACCGGTTAAAAAACCAGTTTTGATGGGATGATGAGCCTCGTTTATTATGGGAGAGGTACGCTCGGCAAGATCAAAAAGAGTGTTAATACAGTGTCGATCGGATACATGCCAGATGATTCAGGCAGAAAACCTGCATTTCTGAATGTCCGAATAATAATTTCTGATCAGTTCAGCTATCGCTATCATATTATTGCATTTTATGGCGATCTGAACTGTCCGGATTATTACTTATCGCTCAACTTAGGGTGCGCCGGGAGACCGGTAAGAGGTAAAGGGTGCAAGTCCCTGCAGTGAAAGGGTTAGCGATCCGCACTGGCCCCGAGTCATGCGCGCATAACCGCGAGGATGTGCGTGAAGCGTTGACAGGGGTGCATATAGGCCAGCCATTGAGCGGCGAAAATGAGCAAATCTGGGGAGCCCATGCCCTCCTAATAGCAGAAGGCAATACAGACGAAGTGCGATAACGCGAGCACAAGACTGTCCCCACGACGTCAGAGAACCTGGCATGTATGTAAATCTCTTACACGGGAACCGGGAGATCTCCGATACTACCCATCGTCGTTGGTGGGTCGCATCGGGAAAATGTAAAAATTGAAGCCGATGATGCACGGTACGGAGAAGTCAGACCTGCCCATACTACCGGAGAAGCGAGCGAACAAAGCTGGTAAGCCCGTAGCGGAGTTCGTGGAGGGAAGGGGTGGGAACAAGAGAAATGCGGAACTGCAAAGCATGGCCCGGACACAGGGTCGGGAAGCCGTGTCCCAAGCGCAGGGCCGCATACGTGAAGCAGTAACCAGAAATCGAGGAGAAAAGCTAACGGCGCTCCTGCATCATATCTCCGTAGACTGCCTGCGATGGTCATACTTCGAACTGAAGAAGACTGCAGCAACGGGAGTTGATGGGATAACGTGGAGGGACTACGGGGGAGGACTGGAAGAAAACCTTGCAGATCTGCACCGACGAATCCACACGGGAGCGTATCGGGCACAGCCATCACGCCGGAAGTACATACCGAAGGCAAATGGCCAACAACGACCGCTCGGCATCGCCGCACTGGAAGACAAAATTGTACAGCGGGCAGTGGAGGCGATTCTCACGCCAATCTACGAGGCGGAGTTTCTTGGGTTCAGCTATGGATTCCGGCCGGGGCGCAGCCAGCATGATGCGCTGGATGCAGTCGCATACAGGATCAAGGTGAAGAAAATCGGCTGGGTATTGGACGTCGATATTTCCCGGTTCTTTGATACGATCAGCCATGAGTGGATGATACGCCTTTTGGAACACCGTATTGGTGACAAGCGGATTGTCCGACTGATTATCAAGTGGCTGAAAGCCGGGGTACTGGAAGATGGCGTGCGGAACGAGGCAGAAGAAGGGACACCGCAGGGAGCCGTGATATCACCGCTCCTTGCGAACATCTACCTTCATTATGTCTATGACCTGTGGGCCAAGCAGTGGCGGGAAAAGCACTGCAAAGGCGATATGAGCGTCGTGCGCTTTGAGCGTCGTGCGCTTCGCCGACGATAGTGTCGCAGGCTTCCAGAACAAGGAAGACGGCGAAAGATTCCTGGCTGATCTGAGGGAACGACTGGCAAAGTTCGCGCTAACGGTGCATCCAGAGAAAACCCGCCTGATCGAGTTCGGCAGGTATGCAGCCAAGAACCGACAAAAACGGGGGCAAGGGCGGCCGGAAACCTTTAACTTTCTCGGATTTACCCACATCTGTGGAGAGAAAGTAGTGGGGAAAGGCTTTCAGCTCTTGCGCAAGACGAAGCGCGGATCAGTGAGAAGCAAGCTCGGAGAGGTAAAGAAAGAGCTGAGACGGCGAATGCATGGCTCAGTATCGGAACAGGGAAAGTGGCTGAACAGCGTGTTGAGAGGTCACTATGCCTATTTCGCAGTGCCCACAAACACGAGGGCGCTATCGGCATTCCGATACCATGTTGCCAGACGTTGGATGAAGAGCCTCAGGCGCCGAAGCCAGCGGCATGTGATGACATGGGAGCGAATGATGATATATATTGATCAGTACCTCCCAAACCCAAAGATCCTTCACCCATGGCCGGAACAACGGTTTTGCGTCAAACACTCAAGTTAGGAGCCGGATGCGGGAATTCCGCTTGTCCGGATCTGTCCGGGGGGCGAGGGGTAACTCTTGTCCCTACCGGGATTAAGACTTGTAGTGTGTTAAGAGAGGTATTGAGTGATGCATGAAGAACATTTTATTATAACCGCATCAAGGTTATCTCTTGTTGAGGAGGATATTGTTCTGCTTAAAGAGAGTTCTCAGAAGATTGATAACTGGGAGTCTATTATACAAGTTGCCGTTATGCATGGTGTGGCACCTCTTATTTATTATACAATAAAAACTTATGGATTGAGCAATCTTTTGCCTTCGAATATTTTTGATCAGTTTAAAAAAATATTTTTTACAACAGTATCGATAAATTTAAAACTGTTGCAATTACTCGATAAAGTCGCCCTGTTATCTGATGAAAAATTAGTGCTTCTTAAAGGAATGGATTTAGTTGAATCTCTTTATCCGAATATTGGGGTTCGTTCAATGTGTGATATTGATATTCTTGTCGAACGACAGAAAGCAGCAATTGTATTCGACAGAATATTGGAAGGCTCCAGGAATGAGCATGTAGTGATATATTCTGAAGGGATAAGCAAGTCTTCAGTTCATAAGAAATTGGAATTAAAAAATGTCATGCATTTACCATCTCTTGGCTTTAAAAATGGGACTATTGAAATACACCCGAATCTTTTTAACCAGGATAAATTTTATCATGTGACAGAAAAAGCATGGGCTTCTATTGTTCCCTCAAAAGGTCGAATGAATGTCTATCGATTGAGTAACGAATTCATGCTTTTACACCTCTGTACACATTTTTACGGTCACTCTCAAGGTTATATACTTCTGCGTATGCTTTGCGATATCAACGAGTTGATATTAAAATACTCAGACACTCTTCAATGGGAGGAGATAAGAGAGTTTTGTAAAAATCCGGATTTCAACATCGGAATTACAACAGCATTATCATATACGTTTATATATTTCAAAACACAAATTCCGCAGGAGTTTTTGATTGATGATATAGTTAGAAATACTCCAAAAAGTCTTTTGAAACTTTATTCCGGTATTCCAGACGATCGACAGAATCCACTAAAACAATTGTTAACAGATTTTCATACCCTTAACTCTCTCCATGATAAAATTCTTTATCTTTACAGAACAATAGTTCCTGAACAACAATGGATTCGTTCTTGTTATTCATCTGAGAAAAAGGGAGGTGTAATGCTCTCATATATTCGTTACTGGAATGCTCATAAGAAAGACATTTTTTTATAAGAGTTATCAACGTTCCAAGTCATTTTTTTATTACCTCTTAACCTAATAACATTCTCTTCCTGTCGCTCATGAAGGATAGGCTTATGGCTTACAAATCATACAATTCAGGCGGATTCCTAGAACCAATCACTAACTCTACATTCCTTGTTAAACCATATATCAATCCTACCTGAGAGAGGCTTAAGAAGAATTTTCTAAGGTCTACTGCTTGTTGCTTAGGTAATTTTTTTATTGAATTTTAATGATGTATTCTTTATATTATTCGATTTTGAAGGAAAGTGAGGAAGAAAAGTGAGTTTTATAACATATGAATCAAGGAAATTATGATGCTTAACCAGAAGCCACTTGTATCTCCTTTGTTGGTTCTCAGAGAAGAATTTGATGACTGGGCCATTCTTTTTAATCCGGATACCGGGGACTCATTCGGACTTAATCCTGTGAGCGTCTTTATTTTCAAGCATCTTGATGGCGCAAACACTCTGCACGATATCACGCAGAAACTGCGTCTTGAATGCCAGGGTACCCCTGATGATGCTGAGCAATACGTTCAGGTGTTCATCGATGATCTGGTTGAGAGAGGGTTTGCTGGGTATGAAATTGGGGCTGGAAGTTAAGGTGCTTCTAACATGGATAATGGACATAGTCATACTATGATGGTGATGAAAACCCCAAAATCAGTTGATCTGTCGATTACAAACAACTGTAATCTGAGATGCAGCTATTGCTACCACTTTACCAGTGAATCAGAGAGCGGCAGTGACCTTTCAACAGACGAGTGGCTTTGTTTTTTTGAGGAGTTGAACAGGTGTGCCGTTATGGATGTAACCATTGCAGGTGGTGAACCGTTTCTACGAGGAGACCTCAAGGAGCTGATTGAAGGTGTAGTCCGGAACCGGATGCGGTTCAGCATTTTGAGCAATGGTACCTTGATTACTGACGAGATGGCCGCTTTCATTGCTGCAACAGGTCGTTGCAACTCGGTACAGATCTCTATTGATGGTTCTTTTCCCGGCTCGCATGACGCATTCCGCGGCGAGGGAAATTTTGCCAAGGCTGTTGCCGGATTGAAACATCTTCAGAACCATCATATACCGGTCACTGTCAGGGTGACCATTCATCGTCACAATGTGAACGATCTTGAAGCGATTGCACGATTTCTTTTCGATGAATTAAAGCTTCCCGGATTTTCAACCAACGCAGCATCCTATGCAGGTCTTTGCCGCTCATTCGCTGATGAAGTGCAGCTTACTGTTGACGAGCGCTCGCTTGCTATGGAGACACTGTTGAGGCTTAATAAACAATACGAAGGCCGTATTGTTGCTCAGGCTGGCCCCTTGGCTGAGGCTCATCACTGGCTTGAAATGGAGGCTGCTCGACTGGAGAAACGGGAGCCAATGACCGATTGCGGCTATTTGCGTTCCTGCGGAGGTGTTTTTTCCAAGATGGCTGTCCGGGCTGACGGTGAAATGGTGCCATGCAGTCAGATGAGCCATATCGAGCTTGGTCGTATTAATCGCGATGATCTTGGTGAGGTGTGGCGGAATCATCCTGAACTGATAAGGCTGAGAGATCGGCGGGATATCTCCCTTGGAGAGTTTGACTCTTGTAAGGAGTGTGAATACCTACCCTATTGCAGAGGCAACTGTCCTGCCATGGCATATACAATCGTGGGGGATGAGAACCACCCCAGTCCTGATGCCTGCCTGAGACTCTTTCTGGAAGCAGGTGGCCGATTACCGGAGCCGGCGTAATGGAAAATCAACAATTTATAATGGAAAATGGACAACAGAGATATCCTTTGAGTCAACTTTATTTTTATTTGACTGAGGGGTGTAATCTCAAGTGTCGTCATTGCTGGATAGCTCCGAAATATCAGGCACCTGGCAAGCCAGCTCCAGGGTTGGATGTTGAGCTTTTTCGGTCGATCATTAAACAGGCAAAACCGTTAGGGCTTGACGGAGTGAAGTTTACTGGCGGTGAGCCGCTCATGCATCCTGCAATTTATGAGCTTCTTGAAGTAGTTTCTCATGAAGAGCTTCATCTTTCTGTTGAAACAAACGGTGTTCTCTGTACCCCTGAGCTTGCACAAGCGTTGAAGGATGCAAGCAAAAACACCTTTGTCTCGGTCAGTATTGACGGCGCTGATGCTGCTACTCACGAATGGGTCAGAGGGGTTAAGGGTTCATTTGAAGCAGCTCTTGAGGGTATCAGAAATTTGGTGAACGCAGGATTCATACCTCAGGTAATAATGACTGTCATGCAGCGGAATAAGAAGCAGATCGAGCAGGTGGTCCGCCTTGCTGAAAACCTTGGGGCGGGTTCGGTCAAATTTAATATTGTACAACCTACTGAACGAGGAGTTGCAATGCATGAGGCAATGGAGACACTGCCTATTGAGGAGCTTGTGGAGCTTGGACGTTGGGTGGAACTTACCCTTTCAGCTTCAACAAAACTTCGGTTGATCTACTCTCATCCTATGGCTTTCCGTCCTCTCGGAAAAATATTTGGCGATAAAGGAGAAAGCTGCGGACTCTGTGGGATTTTAGGCATCCTTGGTGTGCTTGCCGATGGTTCATACGCCTTATGTGGTATTGGTGAGTCAGTTCCAGAGATGGTTTTCGGACATTCGGCTAAAGATAGTCTTGAGCAGGTGTGGTATCAGACACCATTGCTTGATGAGCTTCGCGATGGATTTGCCTCTAAATTGGAGGGCATTTGTGCAGAGTGCCTGCTGAAAGGGATTTGCCTTGGAAGTTGTGTGGCCCAGAACTACTACAGCAGTAAGAATTTGTGGGCTGCAAACTGGTACTGTGAAGAAGCAAAAAAGGCTGGTCTATTTCCCGAAACACGTTTAAAACCTAAAAAGCAATTGTACGGTGACAAAGAGTAATTGGTAGCTTTTTTGCATTATTATCGTTAATACTATGCATTTTCAAGAAAAAAATTTAAATTAAAATGAAACGGTAATAAAGACTCAATAAATATAAGGAGTTTATTATGAAATGGGAAATACCAGGGCTTGTCGATCTTGTTGATCGTAAAGTTGCAAGAGGGGCTGGTTGTCTTTCTACAGGCGGGAATCCTGACACGCCTAATTGTGGCGTTGGAAATTCAGATGTATTTGGTTGTCATACTGGAAACTCTGCCACATATGGATGTTATGATGGCAACGCTCCTAAATTTTGTTACGGAGGTTCAGCACCCGGTTGAACTGGTTGTCGGGAGTTTGTAAAATATCAGTAAAAAGGATTGGTGTGTCAACGGTTATTACCTTCATCTATATATTATGTTGAGGCGAACAACCGTTGACAAATGCTATTGAGATGCGTCGGGGGCACAAGAGTTAGGTATATCTTGTGCTATTATTTTTTTGATTTGATTTAATGTCCAAGGCATGAATTTCTTGTGTACTTGAGGTGAAACCTTTCTAAGGTTGCTATTAAAAGATCTCCCCTTGGCTGGCGGCGGGGTGTTACATCTAAAAAGCAATGATCCCGCATCGTTTTTTATAATGATATAAAGGGGAATCAAGAGCGACCTTCATCCTATTCACAGTTGCATAATTAGATAAAAATAAGGCGAGTGGATGTCATTCGTTTTATCTTATTCCGCAGTTTATTTAGTTTGTAAATATTTTAAAATAACAAGTCAGGTGATTATTGCCGTTTTCATTGTTTTTATTAATTATTTCGGGTTAGATAAAAATACCACGGGATCCAGAGGGCATATATAAACAAGAGAATTTTCGTAATGAAAAGGGAATCCGTTTGCAACACGCAAAATTATATTTTGAGGTTAAGCAATAATTTTGTTTGGAAATTCTCATCCAATGACGAAGTATTGCAGCCCTGGCTGGAAAAAACTGCCAACATTTTCGGGCTTGAAGTTGAAGGGTGCCAAAGTTGCAGGGATGAAGGAATTATTATCGAAGATTCAGAGAGGTTGGATGCGCCAGTCTATGGGTGTCAATATCATGACATGAATACGTTCAACGTCAGTCATGATATTGAGAATCGCCATTTGCTCTATACTGTTAAACCTTTTTCGAACAAAAATGATGAAATCGTTGCCATGAAAAATGCTCTGTATCCCATTTACAGGGAGATCATTTTTTATGGTGGGCAGCTTATTCATGGAGCTTTGATTGAACGCAATGGTCAAGGCGTTTTGCTTGCAGGGGCGAGCGGAGCAGGTAAATCGACTTCCTGTCGTCGACTACCAGATAATTGGAATGTATTAAGTGACGACGAACTTCTTATGCTTCTGAATGAGGAGGGTCATTACCAAGCCTATCCTTTGCCTACCTGGAGCGAATACATCGAGGGGAAGTCAGAAAAAACCTGGAATATTCACTGCTCCGTCCCTGTCTGTGGAGTTTTTTTCATTGAGCAGTCGAATATCGATGCCGTTATTCCTTTGGGTAAAGGCACTTCAGCATCGGGAATAACCGAATCATCTTATCAGGCATATCTAAATTACTGGACTGTTGTTAAAGATCAAAAACAGAAAGTACTTCAGACACATATTTTTGATAATTCCTGTGCGATGGCCCAAAAAATTCCAGCATTCCAGCTTCAGGTGTCCCTGCATGGCAGGTTTTGGGAAGAGATAGAGCGAGCGCTTGGATGGTAGATGGAGGCACTATCTATTTTGAATTTTATGGCTCAAGCATGCTCCCGACGCTCAAGCCTGGAGACAGGCTTTTGGTGGTTTGTGGTGGGGTTGTGCGTGCAGGAGATATAGTTGTTTTTCAGTCGGATGGTAAACTCCATATAGCACATCGTGTTGTTTCGGTTATTTCCCTGGGCATAATAACCAGAGGGGATAATGCCAATGCCGATGATTTAAGGATTTTACAGCCAGATGAGATTACCGGTAAGGTTGTAGCTGCACAAAGGGGTACCAGACATAGAGTGATCCGGGGCGGGAGACATGGCATACTCTACGCCAAAACCCTTTGGACAGTAAAACACTTCATTAACATATTGGTCGGTTTACTAAGTCCTGTTTATCAAACTCTTTCCAGCTCTGGTATTTTCAGAAGAATGCTGCCTATCCGCGCAAAACCTCGTGTTGTATATTTTAAAAACCAGGGGGGTGTTGAGATGCAACTGCTCCTTGGCAGACTGGTCATTGGCCGGCGCATGCCTGGCAGTGATACATGGCAGTTTCGTCGTCCCTTTCGGCTTTTTGTCGATGAGTCAATGCTTCCTTAGTGGATAAGCAGGAAACCAGAAAGATTATTCATGCGCTCGGCAAGGCGATCAAGCTCATCTGGACAAGCAGTCCGCGGATGGTTTTTTTTCACGCGCTGTTGAATGTTTTACAGGGTGTTTTGCCGCTGGGTTCGCTCTATACCATTAAGTTGCTGGTTGATTTTCTTTCTGAAAACAAAGGATTGTTGCAAACTCCTGGTGGTTGGAAGAGTGTCCTTTTATTAGTGCTGCTTACAGGGTTGTTTATGCTACTGCAGCAGGCGTGCAGCTCACTGGCTTCTTTAGTGAGCACTCGACAGTCTGAACAGGTGCTTGACACCGTCACCTCCATTCTTCATAAGCACTCCATTGCTGTGGATCTCTCGTATTATGAACATGCAGGGTATTATGATGCCCTTCATCGAGCTCAGCAGGAAGCGGCCTATCGCCCTCTCGGTATAATCAACGGCTTGTTCACCTTGTTACAGTCATTGGTGACCATCACAGCTCTTACGGGTTTGATTGTCAGTGTCCACTGGTCTATTGCTCTTTTTCTTTTTCTTGCGCTTCTGCCGGCATTTGGTGTAAAGATGTTTTTTTCAAGAAAAAATTATGGGCTCCAGTATAAACAGACACCGGCGAAACGTCATCTTTTTTACCTTAACGCGTTGCTTACTTCAGAAAATTTTGCGAAGGAGTTAAGACTCTTCAGCCTTGGTTCCCATTTCGTGGAGCGTTATGGCCAATTGCGTGCTAAGCAGCGTCAGGAAAATATTGAGCTGGCGGACAGGGAGGCATGGTATGGTTTTTTGAGTCAGTTCATGGTGATTGTTTCACTCTTTCTCTCTTTGGGCTTTCTGCTGTTCCGCTCCTTAGCGGGGGCGCTGAGTATTGGCAGCCTGGTGATGATCTATCAGGCAATGCAACGAGCGCAGTCTTCGACACAGAGCATCCTTAATGCCGTTGCTACGCTCTACCGTGATGCTCTGTTTTTTGGGAACTTTGATGACTTTTTGAAACACACTCCCTGCATAGTTTCTCCTTCAGAGCCCAAGCCATTTCCTGTGCCCATCGTTCAGGGTATAACTTTCAGCCATGTTTCGTTTCGTTATCCAGGTACAGAGCGGGTTGTGCTTAAGGATTTTACAGCTTCTATAGGCCCTGGTGAGCATGTTGCCCTTGTAGGGGAGAACGGGTCAGGAAAATCAACATTGGTCAAGCTGCTGTGTAGACTGTATGAACCTGATGAAGGGCAGATCCTCATCGATGGCATTGATTACCGCATGTTTGAGCTTGATGAGCTCCGGCAGCGAATCGGCGTCATTTTTCAGGATTATGTTCGCTACCAGATGAGCGGACGGGATAATATCCGTATGGGAAATATTGAGGTTTCAGGCGACGACATAAGGATCGAGGAGGCGGCAAGGCAATCCGGAGCCCATGAGGTTCTGGAAAAGCTCGATGGGGGTTATGAAGCCATCTTGGGGAATCTTTTTGATGGCGGGCGTGAGCTGAGCATGGGTGAGTGGCAGAAAATTGCTATAGCGAGGGCGTTTTTGCACGATGCATCAATCATGATTCTCGATGAGCCCACCAGTTCTCTCGATGTCGAGGCCGAGTATGAGCTTGTCGGGCAGTTTAACGAGCTTACCAGGGGAAAAGCTGCCCTGATTATCAGCCACCGCCTCTCCACTGTCCGCATGGCTGCCCGAATCATTGTCCTTGCTGACGGGATTATTGCTGAAGAGGGGAGTCATGAAGAGCTGATGCTTGCTGATGGCATCTATGCCCGCTTATATACGATGCAGTCAGGGCTTTATCAGTAAAATTCTTTATACAACGAAACACTTTCGTGAAATGCTTAAGCAACTAAACATTGTTGAAGTATGGGCAAAGAGAACCATTGACGATCCTGATAGTATTGAAAGTCATGATGGAGGGAGAACTACGATAACTGATGGTTAAGAATTGTTGTTAATGTTGAGGATTTACCCAATAAAGCTGTAACAGTTTTATTGTCCGAAGATTAAGGAGGAAAATATGAAAATTACAATAGATAAAGAGACCGACACTCTTTATTTCAGGTTTGACGAATCCAAAAAAGTTGAATCGGAAGAGGTCAGACCCGGAGTAACTCTTGATTTTGATGATAAGGATAGCGTCGTTGGAGTTGAGTTTCTCAATGTGTCATCCAGGGCAACTCAAAAGAGCTTTCAAATATGCAATTTCAGTTAGCGTGATCTTGTACGATAGATATTTGTCGGAAAAAACTAAAGTATATGCTGCTTGTTAATAAAATTCTTCCTTTATTTCTGCTTCCTCTGGGGTTGAGCCTGATATGTCTGGTGGGGGGGGTTGTTCTGCGTAAGAGGTTGTTGCTGTGGTCCGGAGTGCTGGTATTGTGGATGTTCAGTATGCCGCTTGTCAGCAATGCGCTGATGCGGTTTGTTGAGGGGCCGGCCAGGAGAGCTGCTGTTCGCGGGGTTGTGAAGGCCGATGCTATTGTGGTGCTGAGCGGGATGCTTCATCAGGTTGACGGGGCTCCGTTAGGGGAGTGGGGTGATGCCGTTGACCGGTTTGAGGGAGGAATTGACCTTTTTAAGGCAGGGAGGGCGCCGGTGCTTGTGTTTACCCGCGGACAGATTCCGTGGAGGCCCGACAGAATTCCAGAAGGGGAGCTGCTGGCAAAGAGGGCGGTGCAGCTTGGTGTTCCTCACAAGGCGATCCGGTTGACAGAGAGGGTGGGCAATACCGCCGAGGAGGCTGCGGCGGCAGGGAAGTTGCTGGATAGAAGAAAAAACATTATTCTTGTTACCAGTGCCTATCATATGCCGAGGGCTCTTCTGCTGTTTGAAAAGGAGGGGTTCAGGGTTGTGCCCTACAGGGTGGATTATCAGGTTGATGATACGGCTCAATTGACGGTATTAAGCTATCTGCCCAATGGGTCGGCGCTTGCGCAGTCGGAGACGGCTTTGCGTGAGATGATCGGGTGGGTTTATTATTGGTGTCGGGGGTTGGTGAGGTGAGGAGGAAAGAGAGATCCCTCCGTTGTCGGGATGACATGGGGGGGGAGTGAGGGATGACATGGAAGGGGGTGATGGGGGGAGGATATTTTTTTAATCATGCGGGAATTAATGCCGGAAACCAATATTGCTGTTGGTCTTGATATAGGTACTTCAAAGGTGTGCATTGCCGTGGCTGAACAGGATGTGTCCGGCAGCCTTAAGGTGCTTGCCGAGGGCTTTGCGCATTCGGAGGGCATCAGGCGTGCTGCCGTTGTGAACATCAATAAGACGGTGGCTGCCATCAAGGCTGCAGTTGCCGAGGCTGAACGTGCATCATCGATTGTGATTCACGGCGTCAATGTCGCGCTTTCGGGCGCGCATGTGCATTGCATTCAGAGCAGCTCGGAAATCAGCATCAACCAGTCGGGTGTTGTCAATGAGTCGGATGTGCACCGGTTTCTGGAGAAGGCGAGGGCCAATATCCAGAATCTGGACATCAACCATGAGATTATCCATGTGATTCCCCAGGAGTTCATCGTCGACGATCAGGACAGGCTGCTTGATCCGACAGGCATGGCCGGCATGACCATGAGAGGGAGCGTCTACATTGTTGTAGGGTTGAAAACAAAGATCCGCAATATCAGGCAGTGCGTTGAGAGGGCCGGCCTGAAGATTGTCGGGCTGACGTTCAAGCCTGTTGCTCTGGGTATGGCGGTCATCAAAGAGCGGGAGAAAAGGGGCGGCGTTGCTGTTATTGATATCGGGGCAGGAACCACCGAGGTCACTCTTTTTCTTGGCGGGGCGATTCATTATTCAGAGGTTATAACGGTTGCGGCCAATGACATCACGCTTGATATTGCTCATGGGCTGCAGGTCGATGAAGAGATTGCAGAGCGTCTGAAAATAAAGCATGGCTGCGCGGACAGCCGTATAAGCAGCGGGAATGAGGATATTGTTATTGAGGCCTGCGAGGGTTATCCGCAGAAAACAGTTCAGAGGAGTCTGCTGAACCTGATCATTGAGGCGAGGATGATGGAGATTCTGGAGCTTGTGCGGGATGCCTTGATGGCATCGGGCTCCTATGAGGCAATCAATGCCGGAGTCATCCTTACCGGAGGGGGCTCGCTGCTGCAGGGAGCGGTGGAGCTTGCCCAGCTTGTTCTTGGTCTTGATGTCCGCATCGGGTATGCGGAAGGTGCAGCGGGGGGAATGAACAGGATCGGTGCCGTCAACAGCGCGGTGGATGCTACTGCTCTGGGTCTTGTGGCTTATGTCTACCGGAACAATATGTCAGGGAAGAACAGTTTTGCGACGTCAGCGGCAGTGCCTGAGATTGCTGAGCCTAAGAGTAAAGCCTCTCAAGGGAGTGAGGATGTTTCTGCGGTGCAGGAGAAGAGCGTTGCCTGGAAAAAAGTTGTTGACGGGCTTCAGGAGTGGTGGGAAAAGCTGTGATGCCCCAGAGCGAAGCCGATGTGTCTGCTGCGCTTCGCAAGGTGTTCGGGTTTCGCGAGTTTCGGCCTAACCAGGAACAGATAGTTCGGGCTATCCTTGAGAAGAGGGATGTTTTCGCCGTCATGCCGACCGGTGGAGGGAAATCGCTCTGCTACCAGCTCCCTGCCGTTCTTATGGCGGGTACCTGTATGGTGATAAGCCCGCTCATCTCATTGATGAAAGACCAGGTTGACGGGGCGAGGGCGAACGGGATTCGTGCCGCATTTCTCAACAGCTCTCTTTTGCCTGATGAGCGTGACAAAGTCACGCAGGAGCTGCTTGCAAACTCCCTCGACCTGATTTATGTCGCACCTGAACGGTTTGTGCTTGACCACTTCAGGCAGATGCTCGGGAGGGTGAAAATCAGCATGGCGGTGATTGATGAGGCTCACTGCATATCGGAGTGGGGACACGATTTCCGGCCGGACTATCTGTCGCTGTCCGATCTTGTCACCCTGTTTCCTGACCTGCCTGTAGCTGCGTTTACCGCTACAGCGACCCACCTTGTGCAGCAGGATATTCTGGACAAGCTTGCTCTGCGCACTCCCCTTGTCGTCAGGGCTTCATTTGACCGGCCAAACCTTTTCTACGACGTCCGGTTCAAAGAACATGCTGATGTCCAGCTTGTTTCGCTGATAAAAAAAAATGCGGGAAAGGCCGGCATTATTTATCGGACCAGCCGCAAAAGCGTTGACGAGACGGCAGCCATGCTCAAGGCAAGAGGGTTCCGTGCGCTTCCTTACCATGCCGGCCTCAGCGATGACGATCGTCAACGACATCAGGAGGCGTTCATTCGCGACGAGGTGGAGGTGATTGTGGCGACCATCGCGTTCGGCATGGGCATTGACAAGTCCAATGTCCGGTTTGTGATTCATGCCGATCTTCCCAAAAGCATTGAGAATTACTATCAGGAGACCGGCAGGGCCGGGCGCGACGGTGAGACGGCGCAGTGCACGCTCCTGTTTGCACAGGGCGATATCAGCAAGCTGCGCTTTTTTATAGATGGGATGACTGACGACACTGAACGGAAAAGGGCGCTTGCAGCTCTTTCGAAGGTCATTTCGTTTGCTTCGACCTCTGTCTGCAGGCGCAGGAGCCTGCTTGATTATTTTGGAGAACACTACCCCCTTGAGAACTGCAGTTCCTGCGACATCTGCCTCGGCACACGTGAAGCGGTGGACTGCACCCGTGATGCACAGATGCTGCTTTCGGCCATTGTCCGCACTGAAGAGCGGTTTGGAGCAATGCATATTGTGGATATCGTGCTTGGAAGCAGGAACCAGAAAATCCGTGATTTCGGACATGACCGGCTCAAAACCTATGGAGTAGGCAAAGGGCGCAGTAAACAGTACTGGAGGCAGCTTGTTGATGAGCTTCTGGCACAAAAAGCTATTGCAAAATCGGAAGGGCTCTATCCGACACTGTTTCTGCTGCCGAAGGGTGTGCAGATTCTAAAGCAAGAAGAGAGCATCGCCATGGTGCGGGTTGCGGATCATATTGAAGATCATATTGTCGATAAGAGGAGAGAAAAAGAGAGTTACGGAAGGGCTGAAGCGCTGGCAGAAGGCTGTGATCAGGAGCTGTTTGAACTGCTCAGGATACTGCGCAAGCAGATAGCCCAGGAGCAGGGGATTCCGCCGTATGTGGTTTTTTCGGATCGTTCGCTTCATGATATGGCTTCCATTGTTCCAAGGAGCGCTGAAACCATGCTTTCGGTTTCGGGGGTCGGAGAGACCAAGCTTGAGCGCTATGGACGTCGCTTTCTCCGCCTTATCGACCGTTACTGCAGCGACCACCCTGAACGGGCAGCGTAATGGTATGGGAATGCACAGCAATGAATGTTTTTTGCATGTAAAAAAATCACTCTGCATATCGTAACTTACAAGACTTGAGCATCAAGACATTCTCGTAAAGTCATGACACCCCGTTCTGAATGTTTTGTGCCGGAACGGGGTTTTCAGTTTTTATATCACAAGGACAGATCATAATGCCATGCAGCTTACAGCAAAACTTACAGCACTTCTTCCTGAACAGACAGGCGCGGGAAAGAACGGGCCGTGGAAAAAACAGGATATTATTGTTGAAACGGAGGGTCAATACCCCAAGAAGGTGTGCATCTCACTGTGGGGTGACAAGGTTGACAGAACACTCTTAAGGGTGGGAAACCGGCTGGCGATTTCTTATGATATTGAAAGCCGGGAGTTCAACGGGAAATGGTATACTGATGTCAAGGCATGGAAGGTGGAGTCTGCCAATGAGGCGGCTTCCTTTCAGGCTCAGCAGGCGGGCTCTTCTTTTGAGAGTGCCATTACAGATGATGACTGTCCATTCTGATGCTTATGAGACTGACTGACAGGGTTGCGCTCGTTACAGGAGCTGCGGGGGGAATCGGCAGGGCTGCTGCTCTCTGTTTTGCAGGGGAGGGAGCAGTTGTGATCTGCAGTGATATCAATGCGTCGGGATGTTCTGAAACTCTTGATCTCATTGAAAAGGCGGGAGGAAAGGGCTGGCCGGTGCAGGCTGATGTGATGCATGAAGAGGAGATCCGGTTACTGTACCGGCAGATTGCGGATCGGTTCGGCAGGCTTGACTGTGTAGTGAATATTGCCGGCGGCGACTGCGAGCCGGCGGCTGACGTTGAGGATATCGATTATGTGAAAATGAGTGCCAATCTTGATCTTAACCTCAAGTCCTGCATTCTTTCGTGCAGGGAGGCGGCCCGGGTGATGAAGCCGCAGGGTTCCGGCAGGATTGTCAATATGAGTTCGCTTGTGTACAGGGGGAGTCCGAATCAGTTTTCGTATTCTGCAGCGAAAGGCGGGATTTATGCGTTTACCCGTTCGCTTGCCATGTCGCTCGGGCGCCATGGCATAACGGTTAATGCGCTCGCTCCGGCGCTTGTGGAGGTTCCTGCTTTTGTCAGGGCTCTGGGTCAGGAACGGTGGGAGATGCTTCGGAAAGATTGTGCAGGACGGTATCCGCTTGGACGGGTTGCAACGCCGGATGATGTTGCCCGATGTGCGCTTTTTCTGGCTTCGGATGATGCGGCGTTCATTACCGGGCAGATTCTTGAAATTTCGGGTGGTGCACGACTGTGAAAGCTTTCAATATTGATTTCATGACGATACGGACAGGTGCCGACAGAGAGAAACCATCAGCAACTCTGCCAAGAGAAATTCCTTTTAATTATACCTCTGCCGGTGACCGGCAGGCGATATCGTTTCTGCTGGGCCCGGCTGTCGTTCATATCCTTGATGAACTGCGTGATCTGCGGGTGACCGGCAGGTCGGCCCGTCTCCTGATGGGCATTATCGGGGAGATTCTCATTCACCGACGTAATCCTTACCTCTTTCAGGAGCTGGTTGATTCAGCCGCCCGCCGCCAACGCCTGTTTGAACGGGCTTTTCATGAACTGGATACCATTTCGGAGACGGCAAACGGCGAAATCCGCGTTTCGGCCATTGTGGCGGCGGTGCGTGAGCAGCTTGAGCAGTTCCGGTCGGTTGTTGAAAAAACACCTGAATTACGACGCCGCATGAAGCGGGAGCTCGGTGCGGTTGTCGGGGTAAAAAATGTTCTTTTTGACCCTTTTTCGCTTGCAGCTCACGCAACCGATGCCACGGACTGGAGGCTGCATCTCCCTGTTGCGGTTGTGACGCCGGATGAGGAGCAGCAGGTTGCCCCCCTTATTACAGCAATTGCCGGGCTTGGGCTCAACATTATTCCCCGAGGTGCCGGTACGGGGTTGACCGGCGGGGCTGTGCCGCTGCGGTCGGGGTGCGTGATCATCAATATGGAAAAACTGAACCGCATCAGGGGGATTTCGGTGCAGGATTTTCAGCTTGAGAATGGTCAGACAGTGCAGGCATCGGTGATTGAGGTGGAAGCCGGAGTTGTTACAGAGAAGGCTATGGAGGCGGCGGACGAGCATGGTCTGGTGTTCGCCACCGACCCGACCAGCGAGTGGTCGTGCACTGTCGGGGGGAATATTGCCGAAAATGCCGGCGGAAAGATGGCTGTGCGATGGGGTACCTGCATCGATAATCTGCTTGAGTGGCGGATGGCAATGCCCAGCGGTGAAAACTGGACGGTAAAACGGGTTGACCATCGGCTCCGGAAAATCCTTCATGAGGATACGGTTATTTTTGAGGTGTGGAATCCGTCCGGGAAGAGAGTCGAGCGCATTGAGCTGCACGGTACGGACATCCGCAAAAAAGGGTTGTGGAAGGACATTACCAACAAGGCGCTCGGCGGTGTACCGGGCCTTCAGAAGGAGGGAACTGACGGTGTGATCACGTCGGCTGTTTTTGTGCTTTATCCGAAATATCCCGAAAAGAGAACCCTGTGCCTTGAGTTTTTCGGGCCTGATATGGATGAGGCGAGCCGGGTGATACTGGAGCTTTCGAAACTGTTTCCTCTCTCTTCAGAAAACAGGGAAGCACTGCTGGCGCTGGAGCATTTTGATGATGAGTATATCAGGGCCATTGACTATAAGGTGAAGGCTCCCCGTGCTCAGACTCCGAAAGCCGTCCTGCTGATCGATATCGCCGGTCATGCTCCCTCTGAGGTGCAGAGCGGCATTGAACGGCTGGAACGTCTGCTGAAGCACCATCCCAATACCATGATGTTTCCTGCAAGGGACAGTGCGGATGCTGTCCGTTTCTGGGCCGATCGAAAAAAGCTTGGGGCTATTGCCCGGCGGACCAATGCCTTTAAGCTGAATGAGGATATTGTGATTCCCCTGGAGGCGCTTGCTGTTTTTTCGAGATTTATTGATGACCTCAACAGTACGGAGGAGCGATATGCGCAGCATTGCTTTGCGGAGCGGTCGCGCACTATTTTCGCAACAACAAACGTTACCGGAGACGGGGGCCGGTTTGCCTCGAAGATTCCTGCAGGGCTGGAGCTTTGCCGTGTGTTTGATGAGAGGATTCTGCTGGCGCCGGAGGAGAGACTCCGTTCACTTGACATTGTGCAGGAGCTGAGACGTGAACTTGGCGAGCTGGTGCAGGGGTATCCCGAGATGGAGGCGGCTTTTGAAAACGCATATGCTTATGTGCGCGACAGGCGTATTGTGCTGGCGACGCATATGCATGCGGGCGACGGCAATGTCCATGTGAATGTGCCGGTGCTTTCGAATGATCGGCCGATGCTTGACAGGGCGGACAAGGTGATCGACAACGTCATGGATAAAGTGGTCTCTCTGGGCGGGGTAGTGTCGGGGGAGCACGGTATCGGGGTGACCAAGCTGAAGTACCTTGATCCGGCGATTGTGGAAAAACTTACCCGGTATCGCCGAAAGGTTGATCCGAAAGGGATTATGAATCCTGGAAAGCTTGAGGATTATGAAGCGCTTGATCATATCTTTACACCGTCGTTCAATCTGCTCGAGCTTGAGGCGCATATTCTCCGGCGTGCCCAGATTGAGGAGCTTTCAAAAAAGGTTGACTACTGCATCCGGTGCGGCAAGTGCAAGACCGACTGCTGCGTTTACTATCCGTTCCGGGGCATGTTCTACCATCCGCGGAACAAGAATCTTGCCATCGGCTCATTGATCGAGGCGCTTCTTTTTGATGCCCAGCGGGAGCGTTCAACTGATTTTGCGCTTCTGAAGTGGCTGGAAGAGGTTGCCGATCACTGTACCATCTGCCATAAATGCCTGAAGCCGTGCCCCGTGGACATCGACAGCGGTGAGGTTTCGGTGCTGGAACGTGAAATTCTTTCGGAATGGGGCTACAAGCACACCTCGCCGCTGACTGAGCTGACCTTGCGTTATCTCGACAGCCGGTCGCCGGTATTCAATGCGATTTTCCGCCGGACGGTGCTCAGGATCGGCGGGGCCGTTCAGCGGGCAAGCAATAAAATCTCGTCGCCGCTGCAGCCGGAACCTGATGCGCCGGAGCTTTATCCTTTAAGGCTTCTGCGTTCGCCGGTTCCGCCGGTGCCTGAAGAGACGCTGCGTGATCTGCTGCCGGAGTGCGGCCCTGACCAGGTGCTTGTTTTTGAACCTGCCGGAGAGGTAAAGAGCAGTGTGTTTTATTTTCCCGGCTGCGGTTCGGAACGCATGAACTCCTCTATTTCAATGGCAGCTCTTCATGTGCTGCTTGAGCTTGGGGTGAGGGTTGTGCTGCCGCCGCCGTTTCTCTGCTGCGGTTTTCCTGCTCATGTCAATGCCAAGAATGATCAGTATTCGAGCATTGTGCTTCGCAATACCGTGATGTTCAGCCAGATCAGGGAGATGTTCTCCTACCTTGAATTCGATGCCTGCGTGGTGACGTGCGGAACCTGTATGGAGGGGCTTGATGCCATTGAAACCGGCAAGCTTTTCGGCGGAAAAATTACTGACGCTGCAGCTTACGCTCTTGAAAAAGGCCTGAAGCTTGAGGGGAGAGAGGATTGCCTGTATCATGCGCCGTGCCATGATTCGCTTGCCGGCAAAGCAGATCAGACGCTTCGCCGTCTGGGAGGGTTCGGAAGCGTGACGGCTGTGCCGCACTGCTGTTCGGAGGCAGGGACTCTGGCGCTCTCCCGTCCTGATATCACGGATTCGATGCTTCATCGAAAAAGGGATGCCATTATGGAGATTATGGAGGTCGTGCCTGGAAAAAAGAGGGCAGTTATTCTGACCAATTGCCCATCGTGCGTGCAGGGGCTTGGACGGAATCCTGATCTTGGGATTGAACCACGACATATTGCGGTTGCGCTGGCTGAAAAACTGTCGGGCGACGGATGGAAGGAGGTTATGCGACAGCAGGTTTCAAAGGCATTGGCGGTCAGTTTTTAATGCAATATTTTTAGAGTCAGGTACCTTTCTTTTTATGAACTTTATGAAGTGGAGTGAAGTTTATTTTTTTTGTAAGAATGATTCAGCCGGCTGAATAACCTTTTTAAATGTAAAAACTATGAGAAAAACAGTCTGGATTGCTGCAGGAATTGCAGGTATGTTTTTAGGAAATCCTGTTACGGATGCTCGTGCGGAGGTCGGTGTTCGTATCGGAGATGTCCGTGTAGGGGTCGGGGACAGACCGCATTTTGTCATCGACAGACGCCCGAGTTTTGTCTACCTTCAGGATCAGGGATTTTCAGTGTCTGTGGGGAGTCCTTATGATATCATATACTATGGTAACCTGTATTACCTTTATCGGGACGGCAGCTGGTACCGTTCCGCATATTACCGCGGCCCCTGGGATTTTGTCCGGGAGCGGAATATCCCTTACAGGATAAGAAGACATCGCTGGGATGATCTCCGGAGGTATCGTGACATTGAGTACCGCAGGCATGACCGCACCTACTGGGAAGAGAGAGACCGCCATGACAGAGAGCGTTATGACAGGGATGACCGCCGCGATGACCGCAGGGATGACAATCGCAGAGATGATCACAGAGATGGCAATCGACCGGATGGCAGGGGTCGTTAATATCGAAGGCATCGCGCGCGTTTTTAATGAGAGTTGTGAAGAGGGAGCTGAAGCTATTTTCAGCTCCCTTTTTTTTGTATAATAAGGAAGAGATCCAATCCCCAAAATCTGTATGCATGAAACTTAAGGCTCTCTTCATCGGACTAGTCATCGCGCTTGCCGGGTGTGCAACACCGTTAACAATTGCAGGAAAAGGTGTCACGGTGACAAATAAACCTGAAGAGGTGAATGGATACAGGTTTATTCAATCCATTACAACCATTGGACATTTTGCTGTCGGAGGAGTCAGTGAAAGCCGGTTGAGTGCTACAAATATAGCGAAAAATAAAGCGGCTGAACTCGGTGGAAATATTCTGTATGTCAAGAGCATGATGACGACTCCCAGTTTGGCGACCACATTAAGTGCTGATGTTTACTGCACATCGCAATAGCAACACATACAATCCAGTACGTTGTTTTGTTCAACCCCGATCACCTCGTGGCTTTTCTATGTGTGTGCACCAGACATGGTGCACTATGTGTTAACATAGCGCATGCTATAAGTGTAATAATAAATTGCACTTATAGCATGAAAACCTTCATGCACAAAAAAGCTTTTTCGTTGAATTACTTGAAAAAATTAATACAATGTAGCATCGATAAAAGAGGCTTTAGTCCTTGCGTAACTTGCAGTAATGTGGCCAGAATCTTTGTATAACGGATTACCATTTTTATCAAAAATTGGTACAATCCCATCAATACAAAAAGTATCAAGAGGATCAATAATTTTAACGCCAGTACACAATGCTAATTCCTGGAGTTTAATATGTGATAGTTTAACACTTTTGCGAAATCCATTAATATTAAAAGTTAAATTATTAACCTCCTTTGCGCGTAAACTGCCAAGACGACTTCCTTCAAACATATTAGATGGATCAAGTTCCGTTCCGGTAGGCATAGTCAGAATAATAAAAATTTTTTTGTTAGAAAACAATTTGATGAAATCTACAAAATTTTTAAATTCAGCCTTTTTAACAAGATTTTTTTCATATTTTTTCCATCTAGCAGCAAAAACGATATTAGTCACAGTTGAGTTATTAATTAGTCCTTTCAACTTATCAACAATAGCTTTTTGTTGATCTTCTTTCTGTTCAAAAATATCAGTTAATAAATCTCTATTATAAGGATTACCAAATATTATTGCGCTATTAGCTTTTCCATTGTTATTTTTTAACACATAATCAATACGCGGTGTATATTGCTCCATATTTGAATCACCTATAAATACTGTTGTATTTATAGCAGCTTTTTCTATATAATATTTCAGGCCAGAATTTGGCACTCTATAAAGATATTTTCCCGGGAATTCCCAGTCCAACTTGGCTGCCAAAATTTTTTTCAAAGCTGACGATTGGTGACGTGGACTGATATAATTTTCAGCTATACTAATCGCTAACACTCCTACGACAGTCATCCCGACAACCAGTTTTAAAGAGGTTTTTAATGGACTGTGTTTTATTTTTTGTTCAACAAAGCGATAGGTCAGCCACGATAGCAGAATAGATACAGATATGAAAATAATTCTTTCTAATGGAGATAATCCTGTATTATTAGTTATTGTTGGCCAAACGAGAAGTGGCCAATGCCATAAATACATAGGGTAACTGATTAAACCCATCCAGACCATTGCCTTGTTAGATAACAGTTTTTGGTTTAACCAAGCATTGGCACCCGCAGAGATAATAAAAAAAGTAGAAAACGCCGGGAACAATGCATACCAACCAGGAAAAGCGCTCTCCTCGTTTATGACAAATAATCCTATAAAAAGAATTGCAAAGCCAAATACAGATTGAAAATTTTTTAAGCGTCCTAAGAGATTTTGGTGATGCAATGAGATATAAGCTAAAACACCACCTACCATAAGTTCCCAAAATCGGGATAGCGGCGAATAAAAATCGGCAATCTTATTGGTTTGGATTAAATAAATATTTATGGCAAAGGAAACTGCAGCAATTAATGCTGTTATCTTTAAAAAACTCCATCTTTTTTTATAAACAAAATAAAGTAGTATTGGCCAAAAAATATAAAACTGCTCCTCAATCGCTAAACTCCAAAGATGAAGTAAAGGTTTTGTGTTTGCACTGTTATCGAAATAACCACTTTCGCTCCATAAAATTAAATTAGAGACAAATCCTGAGCCACCGGCAATATGTAAGCCAATTTGTTTAAACTCATCTGGTAATAATATATACCATCCATAAATAAGGCAAATAATAAGTACAAGCAATAATGCAGGGAAAATTCGCTTAACCCTTCGTGCATAAAATTCGATAAAGCTGAATCGCTCATTCTCTAAGCTTGAAAAAATAATAGTAGATATCAAGTAACCAGAGATCACAAAAAAAATATCTACACCTATAAATCCACTTTTCATTAAATTTGGGAAGGCATGGAATCCAACTACCGACATTACTGCAACAGTTCTAAGGCCATCAATGTCTTTGCGGTATTTTGGATGGGTTAAATGTTCTTTAGATTGCATTTTATTTATTTATTTTCAATGAGGGACCCTTTATACTATTCAAGTTTTTCACTGCTTTACAAGTAGATCCAACCACTTCAAGAACCACCAAGGTAGACTCAAAATTATTTTTCAACGAGATGGAATAACCATGCCAAACTCAATTGATCAAGGATACACAGCAGCGAAAGATCGCTGTTTTATTTCACTGTATTCGGAGATTCATTTATTACTCTTTCAGGGTTGAATTCAAAAGCTTTTACGGGGCACGTATAATAAAACATTTTATCATACCAGATACTCCTATGCTTGCAATGGGGATATCTATGGTCGATCTTTACAAAACAGAGTTAACTTTATTCTTATTTGCAAATACATATTGTCTTCTGTATAGATGTGCTGTTGTGAAAATAATGATCGAAATTTCTTATACAGAAAACTTATTTATGAAGGAATTAATGGATGTAAACATTAAAATTTTCTTTTGTTATACAAGTTAAATGCGTCAAGCAGTTCAATTACTCCATCCCATATAGCATTGACATCGTTTGAAAGCATCGCAGATTTAATGATCTTTCTAATCAATACTTGAAAGAAGCAACCCTGCACATGCAACCCTTTGGATGGCTGTTATCTTCATTCCCTTCTATCAAGAGCTCCTCAAGAGTTATTTTTTAGCGAAAAAGGAAAAAAACATTTTAAAAAGATACGCTACTTTGCATGAAAGAGTAACAACGGATATTAACAATTATATGGTTAATGTGACTATATTTCTGCTGCGATTGTTTACAGTTATTACTATACTGTAAGAAAACGGAAATGATATGTCAACATGAGGAGAGTGCAATGGGGGTTGCTTCAAAACTGCAGCTTGCTGCGGATGCAATTGAGGATGCAAAAAAACGGCTCAACAGGGCAAAGGATGACAGTGATGACGATTATGAGATACGTCAGGCTCTGAAAATCCTTGAAGATGCTCTTGACTATATCCATGGTGCCTCTTCAGAACTCCGGCAGTAACCGGGAGTACCGCCATAAGCAGCCTGTGGGCTGCTACAGGGCAGGGGGTTATATTCCGGTGAAGGGTCAGCGTGTCACATAGAAACAGGCAAATTTAAGGTAGCCTGTTTCCGGCATGGCGAGCAGGACCGGGTGATCGAAGGGCTGCGAGTTTTTGTGTATCAGCCTGAGCTGGCAGCCGGCTGAGAGTGCCGCCTGGTGAACGGATTGCAGAAAGTCCTCTTCTGAGACGTGATGACTGCAGGAGGCAGTTGCAAGAAACCCGCCGCTTTTCACGAGCTGCAGCCCGAGTTTATTGAGCCTTTTATAAGCTTTAAGGGCACCGGGGAGGTTTTTGCGGCTTCTGGTGAAGCTTGGCGGATCGAGCACGACAAGGTTGAATGACTCTTTTGACTCAACCATCTGATCGAGTGTATCGAATGCGTCGGCTGCAACGAGACTGTATTCTTTGAAGTTGTTCAGCTGCGCATTGCGATCGGCTCTTTCGAGCGCCTCTCTGGATGCATCGACAAGAATGGCTGAACGTGCCCCCCCATAGAGTGCATTGAGGGCAAAGCCTCCATCGTTGGTAAAGACGTCAAGGAGTTCGGCGTTTTCGGCAAATTTTCTGATAATTCTGCGGTTTTCACGCTGGTCAAGGAAAAAGCCGGTTTTCTGGCCCTCGAAGAGATTCACCTCGTAGGTTATGCCTGCGTCGTGAATGGTCTGTATCATATCAGATCGGTCGCCTCGAATAACATCTTTGTAAAGGGTCAGTCCTTCCAGCTCCCTCAAGGGGGATTCGTTGCGGACGATAATAATGCACGGATTCAGGAGTTCCTGCAGGACATCGCAGATCAGCTGCAGGTGAATGTCCATGCCGGCTGAAAAGGCCTGTACGACGATACCCTGGTTGAAACGATCGACTATCAGCCCTGGGAGGCCGTCTGATTCGCCATGGATAAGACGCCAGGCGTTGGTTTCTTCACTCCTGTAGATTATGTCCCGGAGTTTGAGGGCTTCAAGAAATTTTTTGCGGAAAAAATCGCGGTCCGGCTGCTCATCTTTGCGGGAAAGAAGCCTGACGGAGATGAGGGAGTGCGGGTTATAGAAACCGGTTCCCATGAATTTCCGGTCGTGGGTAAAAAGTTTTACGGTTTCGCCTGAAGCGATATTGTGCGGAACATCGGCAAGTTCATTACTGAACACCCAGAGATGGCCTTTCTGGATCCTGTGGTGTTCTTTTGGCTTAAGGCAGAGGGATTGCATGGCTTGAAAAATGGCTTATGGTTTTGATAGCGTTTTATTTTACTGTAACATGAATTCAGCCTGTCCTATCGAACGTGTGCATGGTGAACATGATGCAATGTGCAGATTCAATGTGCAGTAAATGCAATTATTCTCAAAGGAATGATTCTCAACGGAAATAAATAGATGAATCGATGAAAGGAAAGGGAGTGCTTCTGCCGGCACTGCTGATGCTTGTTCTGGGTGGCGGGTGCGCTGATTTCAGAACGGTCGGCCGTCAGGAGCTGTCGGGTGAACAGGTTGCGCTGAGTGCTGAGCAGACTGCGCTGTTTCGTGAGGTTGCCAAAGCATCTCCGATTGTTGAGTCGCTGGATGGGTATGCGGATGTCTGGATTAAAACGCCGAAAAGACAGAATCGCGTCTTCTGCAACATCCGTATAAACAGGGGGCATGAAGCACGGATGATTGTCAGCGCGGGGCTTCTTGGATGGCCGGTTGCTGATATGTTTTTCAGTACCGATTCGCTCTATGTGCACGATATGCACAATAACCGGCTTTTTCTCGGCAGTAATAACGGATTGAATCTTGAAAAAATTATAGGGGTGAATTCCGGTTTCCGGCTTCTTTCGGAGTCTCTCCTTGGGCTGGTGAATATTACAGAGCCTTTAAGTGCCATAAGGTCGGTTAAACAGGGGGCAGGTGTGCTGATATTCACGCTGGCAACCTCCGGGGGAAGTAAAGAGGTGGTTATCGATCCATCGAGCAGGACGCTCAGTGCGCTTCTTGTCATGAACCGGCAGGGAAAAACAACGACTGAAATTCATTTCAGGAATTACGAGACAATCGCGATTGACGGGCACAATACGCCTCTGCCGAAAGATATTGAGATGGTGCTGTATAACAGCGGCGCGGACGGTCCCGTCGAGCATCAGCTGGTGATAGCTTATGATGAAAGGGTATTCAACAAGAGCGTGAGCTCTCTGAGGTTTTCGATGCCGAAAAAAGCCAGGGTGGTTAATCTTGATGACGCTGCAGTTCTGCCATGGATGTAACAGAACAGGGCACTGCTGTTGTGCCCTGTTGTGATGAATCGTCAAAAAAAATGATGTACGAATGAAGTACGGCTATTGTGCAGCGTGGAAATTGCCGGCGGCGAACTCCCAGTTCAGGAGGTTGTCAATAACAGTGGCTACATAATCGGGTCGACGGTTCTGGTAGTCGAGATAGTAGGCATGTTCCCAGACGTCAATGGTAAGGATCGGTTTCTGGCCGCTGGTTGCGGGGGTTTGGGCATTGCCGGTTTTTACAACTTTCAGCGTTCCGCCATCGAGCACAAGCCATGCCCATCCGCTGCCGAACTGAGTAGCTGCAGCACTTTTGAGCTCTTCCTTGAATTTGTCGAAACTTCCGAAATCCTGAGTGATTTTTGCTGCGAGGTCTCCGGAGGGTTCGCCGCCGCCGTCCGGGGTGAGGCTGTTCCAGTAAAAGGAGTGGTTCCAGGCCTGCGCGCCATTATTGAAAATTCCGATTTTCTGAGGGTCTGCAGCGGTCAGGGCAATCACCTCTTCGATGCTCAGGTTATCAAGAGGGGTGCCGGCAATGAGGTTGTTGTAGTTTGTTATGTAGGCGACGTGGTGTTTGCCATAGTGAAACCCAATGGTTTTTGCGGAAATAAAGGGTTCCAATGCATTTTCTGCAAATAAGAGCGGCGGTTGCTGGTAGGACATAAAGGATTATTATTTAGAGTTATAAGAGAGTTACAAGGGAGTTGACAGCTGTCATTCAAAATCGATTCAACAAGCAAACAAGCATCAAACATGTGTTTCAGCTTGTTAACTTGCAATCCGGTGATTAAGTTCATTATTTGTGTCTTAAGTTTCTTGAAAAAGCTGAAATTCAGGCAAATGACATTGCGCGATACCTTCAGGAAATCTTTTTTTTCCCTGTTGTTCGGTCTTGTTCTTCTGGGGTGCAGCGAAAAAAAATCGTTTACCCTTGATAACGATGATATCCGTTTTGCGGGATTCTACAGCGATTATCTTCTGCTTTCGGGAGCGATGGGCGAAAAAGAGGGTGCTGCGCCTGAGCCTGTTGACGCTGCGGAGCTTAACGGGCTGCTTGTGCGTCATGGGTTCAGCCGCGAGAGTCTTACCCGTAAGAGTGCAGCGTACAAAGAGAATCCTGAACTCTGGAGAGCAGTGCTTTTGCAGGTGAGGGAGAATATTCGCAAAAAATCAGCTGTCGTACCATGAGCAGACGCTATCCTTTTCTTGTCGGGGTTACCGGCGGGCTTGGCAGCGGTAAGTCGACGGTCTGCCGTTTTCTTTCGGAGCTGGGCTGCGCTCTTTTTGAGGCTGACAAAGTCGCCAGGGAGCTGCAGCTTAAGGATAGTGAGGTGATCGAGGGAATCAGCGGGCTTTTCGGTGCCGAGGTCTATTCGTTCGACAGGGCCGGAGAGCTTGTTCTGGATAGAAAAACAATAGCTTCTATCGTCTTTTCGTCTCCCGAAAAACTTGAAGCGCTGAACAGGCTTATTCACCCGAAAGTATTCAGCGAGTTTAGAAAAGCGGTGCAGGAAGCATCACAGCGCGGCATAAAGATTCTGGTGAAGGAAGCGGCTATTCTGTTTGAATCGGGCAGCAACAGGCAGCTTGATGTGGTTGTGGTTGTGACGGCTGATGAAGAGCAGCGGATAGAAAGGGCTCTGCGGAAAGGGTTGGGCAGCCGTGAAGAGATTATGCAGCGCATTGCCCGGCAGTGGCCTCAGGAAAGGCTTATTGCCGAAGCAGATTATGTGCTTGTCAACAAGGGTTCTCCTGATGAGCTGAAAAAAGAGACGGAAGCGCTCTATTCCAGGCTGCTGGGTGCAGCTTCTTCAGCCTGCGATGGCCCCTGAGAGGGCCGGCCGGGTATTTCATTCAGGATGCCTTCCCTCATCGCTTGAGTGCGTTGTTTTTGCGGTTGACGTGAGCTGATATCAGGATGCTGAGCTCGTAGAGCAGTATCATCGGGAGGCCGATGACGAGTTGTGTGACAATGTCGGTCGAGGGAGTTACGACCGCGGCTACTATCAGGAGAAAAACAATGGCATGTTTGCGGTAGAACCTCATGAAGGCGGGTGTCAGGAGCCCTATTTTTGAAAGGATATAGGCGATGAAGGGAAGTTCGAACACCAGACCTGCAGTCAGGAGTGCACCGATAAAAAAGCTGACATAATCCTGGACGGAGATGTTGTTTTTGATGAGCGGGGTGCCGAATGTTGCAAAGAACTGGAGGGTGACCGGCAGAAATACAAAATAGCCGAATCCTATGCCTGTAAAGAACGAGAGTGAGATAAAGAGTATTGAAAACCGTCCTGCCTTGCGTTCATTTTCGTGCAGGCCCGGTGCAACAAACTGCCAGATCTGCCAGGCAAGAAAAGGAAAGGAGATGATGAATCCTGAGAAGACAACGACCTGCAGGTAGAGGGAGAGCTGCCCGTAGGGAACAAGATTCTGCAATACCAGGGTTTGACTGCTCCGTTTCAACGGTGCAATAAGCACGTCGTTGACAAGAAAATCAGAATAGACTGTACAGAGGCCTGTAAGGAGCACCAGGGCGATGGCGGACTTGATCAGTCGTGAGCGTATCTCTTCAAGATGCCCCATAAAGTTCATGCCGCCCCCGGATTCGGACTCTGCGGTTTCGATATGGTTTGCTTCGTCAGGATCTTTTACGACAGGGATATATGGTGCCGTGACCTCTATGGCATTTTGAGGGGTCCGGATTGCAGGTATGGGTTCTTTTTCTTCGCTCATTACTCTGTGGTAAACTGAAAATAACAGGTTGCTCAACTATCAGGATGATGGTAATAAGTACAAAACATAGCAACAAAGATGCTTGCCGCCAAAAATTGTTTTAGCTTAGGTATCTTTATGCTTTCTGTATCTTTGTCGTCCATTGTCATTGCATGTTATTTCTGCTTTTATGAAAACAGGATTGTGGATTGCGCAACGTTTCAGTTTTGCCCGAAAACGGTTCAGGGTCATCAATGTCATTTCGGCTATAAGTCTTGCCGGAATCATTGTCGGCGTCAGCACTCTCCTTGTGGTTATGAGCGTCTTGAATGGATTTCAGAAACTTGCACGCGACCTTTTTATCACCATCGACAGCCCTGCTCAGATTGTTCCTGTCAATGGCAGAACAATAGCTGTATCCGAAACGCTTCTGCAGGCTTTAAGTGCACTTGACGGTGTCGGAGCGGTTGAGCCCTATGCCGAAGGTGAGGCTGTTATGGCCAGCGGTGAGAAAAGCGAACTGGTCGTTGTTAAAGGATTCAGCGATGCGGCTCATCGCCGCCTGATGCAGCAGACCCATGCTACTCATCCCTATTTCACTGCTGAAACCATTGCGGCAGGGGAGATGCTGGCCTACAGGACAAACCTTCATGCGTTTCAACAGGTTAAGATTTTCAGTCCGGAGCTGATTTCCCTGGGTCTTGAATCGCTGTCGCAACCCTACCTGATACCGATGCTCGGTATTCCTGAAACAACAGTTTCATCTGTATTTTCCCTGCAGAAGATATTTGATGACCGGTATGTCCTTACCTCGGATCTGTTTGCCCATAAAATTCTGCTGCTTGGAAGGGGTGAGTATTCGGGGATTGACATCCGTCAGAAGGAAGGGCATTCGCGTGATGCCTTCAACGCCAGCCTCAGGCAATGGCTGGCTGGAAGCCCTATGAAAGAGATTTGGAAAGTCAGGACGCTGGAAGAGAAATACAGCAGCATTTTCACGGTGATGCAGCTGGAGAAATGGGCTAGTTTCAGCGTGCTGATGCTGATTATTCTTGTAGCGGCTCTCAGCCTTACCGGGTCGCTTGCCATGACGGCCATCGACAAGCAGCGCGAGCTTTTTTATCTGCGCTGCCTGGGCCTCGAAAAGCCTCAGTTCATGTCGATATTCATCATACAGGGCGGGATGACGGGGCTTGCGGGCACCACTGCCGGAATAATCATTGCGTGGAGCATCTGCAGACTGCAGGAGCTTTATGGGATTGTGCAGCTGCCTTCAAAAAGCGCATTTATCATTCCGGCCTATCCTGTCAGCATGCACCTTGATGATTTTGTCATTGTAGGGATAACAGACGTTGTGCTCTGCCTGGCAGTGAGCCTTTATCCTGCACGGAAGGCGGCCATGATTGCGACGAGCAATTCTCTCGATCAGAAGACCAACTGATGCGGGTAAACATAGTTCTATTAAGGGAAAAAATTACGTCGTTTCTGGCGATTTATATTTATTATAACTCTTGTTAATACCTCAAAACCCTCACTCCTGGCGGCAGCAACAAACAGGCTTATGTGTATCTGTATAATGGCCGCAACGAAGTAACTGTGAGCCAGTCCGGAACTGGAAAGTATGCTTACGTTGTGCAGAATGGCGGCAGTTCCGCTACGGTTTCTCAGTAAGTAAAGCAGGTATTAATCAGGAAAGGAAGGCGCACATTTAACACAGTAACCTCTTTCAATCGGAGGCAGGGTTTACCCTGAATGAACCAGTCCAGCTGGCAGTCCGGCAGGCGATTGAGACCGGAGTCTATTCGCTGG
>Ga0214197_1000139_pt1 | contig 32592 bp, 30 predicted proteins | sample TroBogEpilimnion_16_FD_153035 | JGI IMG/M metagenome (GOLD analysis project Ga0214197, IMG submission 153035) | Freshwater microbial communities from Trout Bog Lake, WI - 09SEP2008 epilimnion | ecosystem: Environmental > Aquatic > Freshwater > Lake > Epilimnion/Euphotic zone | place: Trout Bog... | reverse complement strand
GGTGCGCCTAAAGCCTGCTTCGTGCGACAGAGCACTGTCACTACTAATTCTGTGCACTGCGCGAGAAGAAATTTTTTGCGATTTTTCCATTGACAGCACGTCGTAGTGAATAGAGAGGTCGAGCGGATGCTCACTCGTCTGTAGGCGCTCAAGTAGTGCATGACTTGACAAGGCTTGCGAAAAATCACTGATACGAAGAACACGAACGAGCGATTCTTTTGTTCGTGTGTATCCCCAGCGCTCTAGAACATCAATCGATGAGTTCGTGCCAATTAGTAATGCAACCAACCTGGGGTTTGCTTTCCAGCTCGACCCGACATGTGTATCCGCTGGGACACAGAGAAGCGTTTTATTTTCTTCGGCGCCACAAAGTATGTGTAATGAAACATGGCTTTTTACTCCACGCAGTGCTAGAGAATTTGTAATCTCTTTCAACTCAGTGCTCAGTGAACTATCACCGCCCGAAAGGTCGAGTCTCCCCCGATGCTCGAGTGAATACCCAGAAAACGAGGTTTGGCCCTTTGTCGCTAAGTAACAGATGTTCTTTTTTGAAGAAAACTGAACAACACTCCATTTTGAGCGAAGAAGATACGTTGCTCCAAGGTAGATCCACTCGCCATTTGTTAATCCATCGCAAGACTGCGGAGCACAGGCCAGCAAAAAGACTCCTATAGACAGCTCTGCAAGAGATCGGCTTGAGCGAAGACACCAATCGCCAGTTATAAGTACCCCAAGCAGCAAAAGAACTGCTTGGTGTTTACGTATGCCAATCCACCGAGACTCAGCATCACTATTTCCTATTTGAAGAATTTCACTCATCAAAGGGTCCCTTTTCCTGAGGGGGTTCATAGTCGCTTCGTGGCGGCATAGAGAAATCACCCGTTGAGTGAGACATTGGAAAACCGAGGTCCTCAGTTCTGATGGGATCAGCGAGTCCCACAGCACTCGGTGACATCATGTCTTGGACAATTAGGACAGGCCGCATAGCAAGTTGTGCCCCCTGTTTTAGTAATTGTCGCGTCCCTTGAAGATTGTGAAACGCAGCTTGTTCAATGAATGGAATTATTCGAAGCAGGACGAAAGGCGTAAAAGCGGCGAGTGCAATTGTCACCGCACCAGTAATTATTTGTGAAACTGAATTTCCTTGAAGCTCGTTGAGGCCGAGCATCAAAGTGATAACTATAAAAACTTTGCTCAGTGCAATTGCTGCAAACGTTTCCAGCAATCGCCACCCAAGCCTTCTTAATGAACGAAGTGTGCAGAGCGGCACAATAATTGGCACCATTACAAGAAGTAGTGAGAGAGCCACCGTGCGAAGTATCAACTCACACCAGAGAAAGAATGCTCCAATAACAATGGAGGCAGAAAGAATAAAGACTCCTGCTCCTGGAGCGGTTGACGTGACATTAAACGCTGCAATAAGAGTTGCGAGGTGTTTATCGAGTGGACCAGTGGCGATTAGCGAAAGTTGATCGACCGCCTCAAGAAGTAAACGTGCGCCAGGAAGTGCGATGAAAATTGCGAATACGCACGCGGGCGCCACTCCGAGATACAGGCGCCACAGCTGTGAGCTTTCGCCTTGGCGTAACGCTTCAAGCGTTCCAATGAGCAAGCCAATCAACATAAGGAGTGGTGCCACCGTCACCAGAGTTTTAAATTCAGGTGTTGCTGAACGTACAACTGTTGCTGGTTCACTCGCGCTCGCGAGTACTCCACCTACGCCATTGATAAACCACTCAACACTAGAAAGCACCCACGCCGTGAGCGCGTCAAACAAGTCACCGAGTGTTGACTTAGCTACGTTTTTTGCTGCACAACTAGTAATTGAGACAAAACACAAAACACTGCCCATTATTTGACGCTGAGTCCTGTTGAAAAGAAAAAGTTAATGAGTTGAGGAGCAGCTCCAATGAGTACCGCAGCTCCTATTGCTGTGACAACAGCTCTGCGGCCAGCCAATGATTGATTCGAATTCTGGAAATGTGCCCCGATAGCCCACACTCCCGCGCCAAGAACTAGTGCAATAAGACAAGCAATTAGGGACCAGGACGCAATTCCATCGGCGATTTGCTGCAATACAGCACCACCCGGCAGGGCCGTTGTTGATGGGGTCAGAGTGACGGAGGCAAAGAACATAAATATGAGGCTTTCTGTTAGTTGCCACACAACGGTCGCTGGTTCACAATTACTGAATACATCTGCGAGAATGGACACGTGCTTATCGCCCTGACTCAAAATCTGATCTCCAAATGGCCTTCCTTTGCCGTTTACGCAACTGCCTTTGGTGTCCTTCTTTTGGGCATTCTTTTTGGCGTCATGTGGAATCGCCGCCGTGGGCACCGAGCCATTGCCCAGCGACTCAACGCTCTCGGATCTCGTCTTGGCACCGAAGCCGACATTTCCGATGGAAAAGTAGAAACAGCGATTACGTTTTTAGAAGAAGTAACAGGTGTGGCAACAACTGCAGTTAGCGAATCCGCAGCTGAAACGATTCGACTTCGACGCTCCCTTGATGCTCTGCAACTTGGCCTCGTTCTTTGTGATGAAGCAGGAAATGTAATTTTTCGTAATTCCCAGGCCGAAGCTCTTATGGAGAGCAACTACGGAGACGCACTTGGTGCTCAAGCTGTTACCGAAGTGCTCAGTGAAGGTTGGGCTAACGGTGTAGGTGAGCGGACAATTGAAATCTACGGTCCACCACGTCGCACGCTAAGTATCAGAGCAACTGTCATTGACGATGGTCGACGACCACTTGGTGTCATTGCAGCGATTGAAGATGTTTCTGAGCGACGCCGCCTAGAAGACATTCGCCGTGACTTTATTGCCAACGTTTCTCACGAACTAAAAACACCTATGGGTGCCCTTGGGCTGCTTGCAGAAACATTGCAATATGAAAAAGATCCAAACGTTGCAGCCAGACTTGCGGACCGCATTAACTCTGAAGCCTTCCGAGTGAACCGCATCATTGAAGACCTTCTCGATCTTTCCAGAATTGAAAGTGAAGGCTCACCTACTCGCGAGCCAATTTCGGTGTCTCTCTTTGTTGCTGACGCCATTGAACGCATCAGAACTGCAGCGGAGCAACAAGACGTAACCGTGGAGTTCAAAGAACCAGAGACAAACTTTGTCGTTGTTGGTGACCGACGCCAGCTGGTTTCAGCCATGCACGCGCTTCTCGAGAACGCAGTGGTGTATTCACCAGCAAAGGGAACGGTTTCCATCAAAACAGCGCGAATCGACGAGTCTGTAAACGAGTTCGGCGAGATCGCGGGTCCGCTCATTCGAATCACTATTAAAGACCAAGGTGTTGGAATCCCCGAGAAAGATCTCGAGCGAATTTTCGAACGCTTCTACCGAGTTGACCCGGGCCGAGCTCGTCAAACTGGTGGAACTGGCCTCGGACTAAGTATTGTTCGACACGTGGCACAAAATCATGGTGGAAATGTTCTCGTTACTTCTACAGAAGGAGAAGGCTCAACGTTCTCGCTTGACCTTCCAATGAATCAATAATGTCAAAAAATAAAGAAGAAAAGAAGATTCACCTCCTCGTTGTTGAGGATGAAGAGTCGTTTATTGACGCCCTCGAAATTGGTTTAGACCGTGAAGGCTTTAAAGTCACGATTGCTCGAGATGGTCAAGAAGCACTCGACAAATTCGAAGTTGGAAAATTTGATGCAATTCTTCTTGACCTGATGCTGCCAAAAGTTTCTGGTCTTGACGTTTGTCGAACAATTCGAGCAAAGAGTGACATTCCAATCATCATTGTCAGCGCCAAGAGTGAAGAAGTCGACATGGTCTTGATGTTGGAACTTGGTGCCGACGACTACGTCACGAAGCCATATCGACTCAGGGAGCTTGTAGCTCGAATTCGTGCAGTGCTTCGCCGTCGCGAAACCTACACCCCTTCTGAAGAAGCCAGTACCGAAATAATGGAGCTCGGTCCTATCCTCCTCGACATTGACTCACGCAGGTGTTACGTGAGCGGAGAAGAAATAAAACTTCGTAAAAAAGAATTTGCGCTACTTCGCAATCTTTTAGAAAATCCCGGTCGTGTTATGACTCGTGAAGTGCTCATCGACCGCGTATGGGGTGACGACTACGTTGGCGACACTAAGACGCTCGACGTACACATCAAGCGACTTCGTACATTGATTGAATTTGATCCAAAGAATCCAATTCACATCACCACTATTCGTGGCGTTGGCTACCGCTTTGAGTTAACTAAGCCGGAATAACAGTTTTGCCGCCGAGGTATGGCGCAAGAACATCTGGCAGAACAATCGATCCATCGGCTTGACGCCCTGTTTCTACGAGTGCGGCCCAAATACGCGCCCACGCCAATGCTGAGCCATTTACCGTGTGTACCAAGGCTGTTGAACCATCTTCAGTGCGGTAGCGAACGTTGGCACGACGTGCCTGGAAGTCTCTAAACCAGCTCACTGATGAAACTTCTAGGTAGCGATCAACGCCTGGGCTAAATACTTCGAGGTCAATTGTCTTGGCTGAAGAAGTGCCCAGGTCTCCGGTGCACAAGTTCAGGACGCGGTAGCTAAGTCCAAAGGCCTGGAGCATTGCTTCAGCTCGGGCCAAGATGTCAGCGTGTGCGGCTTCTGCTTGTTCAGGAAGGCAGTAGGCAAACAATTCCACCTTGTCGAATTCATGAACACGAAGAAGCCCTCTGGTGTCTTTCCCTGCAGATCCCGCTTCGCGACGAAAGCACGCAGTTTGTGCGGTGTAGCGAATGGGCAGAGTTTTTGGATCAAGGATTTGATCACGCAGCATTGAAGTCAGTGGAACTTCAGAAGTCGGAATTGCCCAAAGGTCATCTCGTTCAATGGCGTACATGTCATCTTGTGATTTAGGAAGGTGACCTGTTGACATCATTGTTTCTGTTAGAGCAAAGCTCGGTGGTCGAAGTTCTTCATAGTCACCCATGTGTTGGTCAAGTGCGTAGAAGCCGAGCGCTCGAAGAAGTCGTGAGCCAAATCCTCGGTACAGCGGAAACATCGAACCAGCAATTTTTGCGCCAGACTCCATGTCGAGAAGTCCGAGCTCTACTCCAATTTCCCAGTGAGGCTTTCGCTGGTGTTCTGCGTAGACCGGTTCAGGTTTACCTTGTTCCATGCCAGGCCACCAGCGACGAAGTTCCACGTTTTCTGTTTCGTCTTTACCAATCGGAACTTCCGGCGATGGAAGGTTTGGAATGAGGAGGAGTCGACTACGAAGATCTGCACCAACTTCATCAGTTTTGGCGCTCGCTGCGCTTTCTAGGTCTCCAATTGATCGACTTTTTTCCGTCAATGCCTCGGCGGTAGCCGTATCTTTGTTTCGACGTGCTTCTCCGACTTGGCGAGAGAGGTCTTTTACTTCAGCGCGAAGTCGTTCAGCTTCTTGCAAAAGTCGGCGGTGCTCAACATCGAGGGCAATTATTTCGTCCATTGTTGAAGGCGAAATTCCACGGCGAGAGAGGGCTTCCTTAACAAAATCTGGTTCTCGGCGTAGTTGTACAAGATCAATCATGAATACAAGCCTACCGATACTTGCCACGAGGGGTGTTTCGAGCGGTTAGTTTCGAAGTACATGAGTTACGCCATTGAAGCCCAAAATCTCGCAGTCGCCTTTGCTGATCTGCGTGCCGTAGACAACGTTGATTTTCATGTTGCCTACGGAGAAGTCGTCTCACTACTAGGTCCAAACGGTGCCGGAAAAACAACCGCCGTTGAAACGTTGCTCGGTTTTAGGTCTCCGTCATCGGGCAACGCTCGCATTCACGGCCTTGACCCAGTACGCGACCACCAAGAAGTAGTTCTACGCACCGGTGCACTTTTACAACGTGGAGGCGTGTGGTTTCCTATGTCACCGGTCCAGGTTCTTCGACTGACCTCGAGCTACTACCAAGCTCCGCGTGACGTGAATGAGCTTCTTGATCTACTTGATCTTCGTCGTTGCGCAAAGACCCCCTGGAGAAGACTTAGTGGTGGCGAACAACAACGAACACTTCTTGCACTCGCACTTCTCGGACGCCCCAAGGCGCTGCTGCTTGACGAACCAACTACTGCAGTAGACCCAGAAGGTCGCCAAGTTATTCGAGACCTCATTAAAAATGAACGAGACAGAGGCTGCGCACTTTTAATCACGACTCACGAACTCAGCGAAGCAGAGAGAGTCGCCGACCGAGTTGTTGTTATGAATCGTGGCCACATTGTTGTCCAAGGAACGCTCGATGAACTGAGTGGCTCGCCTGAAATGATTGTGGAAGTTTCGAGTCCTGTTGATCCAACTGCGTTGAGTGCGGTACTTTCGTGCACCGTGACACTCGATGGGCCACTCCAACTTCGCTGTGACACAGCATCTTCTCCGCAGATGATCTCATTAGTAACTTCGTACTTACACAGCGTCAATGTTTCAATGACGTCGCTGCGCACGCGTGCATCACTCGAAGAGCGTTATTTAGAGCTCATAGGCAACGAAAACTCCGAGGTGCGCTCATGAAGCCTTGGTGGGCACAGACACGTGCAGAAATTGAGATGACTCTTCGTCGTGGTGAAACTCTGCTTCTCACCATTGGTATTCCGGTACTTCTCCTGGTTTTCTTCTCGATCTCTAAGGTCACAACTTCGCCAACTCCTCACCGCGTGGATTTCATTGCTCCTGGCGTTTTAGCACTTTGCATCATGTCGACTTCCCTCGTTGCACTTTCAATCAGCACAGGGTTTGAGCGCTCGTACGGAGTGCTTCGTCGACTTCACGTAACCCCACTCGGAACGCGCAGGCTTATCGGATCAAAGATTGCTAGCGTTCTAGTCACCGAAGTCATCCAGGTGGTAGTACTTTCACTAGTTGCCCTGCTTCTAAAGTGGCACCCACGCGGTGGTTTTAGTGGGGCACTTGAGGTTGGAGCACTAATGATTCTCGGCTCCGGAGGATTCGCTGGCATTGGACTACTCCTGGCGGGACGTCTTAAGGCAGAAGTAAACCTCGCGGCGAGTAACGGTCTTTATTTAGTTCTCTTGCTTGTTTCTGGCATTGTTGTGCCAATTGATTCAATGCCACAATTCATCCAACACATTGTTATAGCCACACCATCGGGTGCGCTCGCCGAAGGCCTCCACCGCGTTCTGGGGCTTGGGCTCCAGCCAACTGTTGGTGACTGGGTCAGCGTTGCGCTTTGGGCGCTCCTCGCGCCACTGCTAGCAATGCGTACATTTCGCTTTGACTAGTTAAGAAGTGCGAGCCCTTTAGCAAATTCACTCAAAGGAACCGCACCTAGGTAGACACCCTTCACGACACCAGCTTTACTTACGAAAAATGTTTCTGGCAAATTTGTAATTCCAAATAGATTCGTCGTGACTTTGCCATCTGGGTCGTAAGCGGTAGGAAACGAAATTCCCATTTGCTTGACGAATGTTTGAGCAGAACTTTTAGCATCGAGCGCATCAATTCCAACAATTTGAGTTGAGCCAAAGTTGTGAGCCTTTATATATTTTTCAATCGTTGGTAATTCTCCACGACAGACGGTGCACCAACTGGCAAAAAACATCACTACACCTGGATGGCCGCTCTTCCATGGAGCGCTGACGCTCGGTCCACCATCAAGTGAAGCTTCACTAAAGGCCTTGATCGTCTTTCCCACTTCACTTGAAGCTGTAAGCGCTGAAGGTTGTTGCACGCTGGCGCCAGTGAAATACGAGACAACCGCAATGAGAGCAATAGCAATAACGAGTCCAATGCCAAGCGACACAAACATCATTGGCGAGGGGTGACCTCGCTGAGGCTTAGTGGTTTCGGACGAGGACATCAACAGCCATCATTACAAAGAGACCCGTGAGGTAGGTAATTGAGAAGTGGAAAAGACGCATGGCTTCATTAACGTCAGCTTTGTCTTCACGAGCATGCAAGAACAATTTAAACGCGTAGAAGGTGAACATTCCACCGAGCAACGTGGCAGAAAGTGCGTAGACCCATCCAAGATGTGCGGCGGGACCAACCAACATTGTGAGCGCCCACATAATTACTGAGTACACCAAGATTTCTAGCGTTGTTCGTCGCAGTGACGCAACGACGGGCATCATTGGAACGTTGGCCGCGGCGTAGTCGTCACGGTAGCGAACAGCTAATGCCCAGAAGTGCGGTGGTGTCCAAATGAAGATAATTACGAAGAGAAGAATTGGTGTCCAGGTCACGTTGTTCTGCACTGCAGCCCAACCAATGAGCACCGGAACTGCTCCTGCGGCGCCACCAATAACAATGTTCTGCTTGGATCTGCGCTTCAACCAAATTGTGTAAATGAAAACATAAAAAGCAGTTGCTCCCATGGCCAGCCACGCTGAAAGAAAGTTCACGCGCCACGCCAGTAGGGCAAATGAAAGTAGCTCGAGAACGCAGGCAAATATTGTGGCTGCTCTAGGAGTCATGACGCCTGTAACGAGTGGGCGTTTCTTGGTGCGCTCCATGATTGCGTCAATGTCGCGGTCGTACACCATGTTGAATGTGTTCGCGCCACCGGCCGCAAGGGTCCCGCCAATGAGTGTCGTGACCATCAGCCAAATACCAGGGATTCCGTTTGCGGCGACGACCATGGTCGGAATAGTCGTAACAAGCAGCAACTCAATAATTCTCGGCTTGGTGAGCGCGACGTATCCCTTAATAACTTCGACTGAAGTGTGCTTTTGGGCAGTTGTTGTCATAGGAGCCATTCTACGAGGCAAGTAATACCCCTAGGCTGGGCGTGTGTCTAAAACTCGTTTAAGCGTCTCTGTCCCGGTGTTTCGCTGGATGGCCTTCAGCGCATTCCTCTCAATGATCCTTATTGTGCTGAGCGGTGGCGCAGTTCGACTTACGGGCTCAGGGCTTGGGTGCCCAGACTGGCCTACCTGCTTTCACGGAAAGATTGCCGGCTCTTGGAGCATTCACCCATTCATTGAATACACCAACCGAATGATTACCGGTGCACTAATTGTTATTACCACGGCAGTTTTCATTGCGGCTTTTCTAAGGTCTCCTCGCCGACGTGACTTAATTGTTCTTTCTGGCCTTCTCATACTTGGAATTTTTGGAGATGCAGTTCTTGGCGCGTTTGTGGTGTACACAAAACTCAACCCGTGGCTCGTTTCAATTCACATGTTGCTTTCAATCGCCATGGTTATTGTTGGCGCGATTTTTTATCATCGTTCCAAATATATTTACGGTCCCACTACTCGGAGTGATGTTAGAAGTCCGCACTTTTTACGGATTGCACGCTTGCTCTGGATTCCATTCGTAGTTCTGCTCGTGACCGGTACTGTCACCACAGGATCAGGCCCACACGCGGGATCGTTTCAGGGTCAGATGCGCGCGCGTCGCCTTCCTTTTGCGTTTCAAAATGCAACATGGGTCCATTCGCTCGCCGCTCTATTGTTCATTGGCCTGGTAGTCGGTCTACTCATCAGCATTTGGAAAACTCAAGCACCCGAAGCATTGCAACTTGGTGTTAGGCGATTAGTCGTCATTTCTTTGTTGCAAGGTCTCATTGGTGCAACGCAGTACGTGCTTCACGTTCCAGCTGTTTTGGTTGAACTACACATACTCGGTGCAGTATCGCTAGCCATAGGTGTCACGCAATTTCATCTGCGCCAAAGTGCTCACGACCGTGAGCCGCTTATTCCAAAAAAATAATCACCGTATAGCGGCCAACAACTTCGGCCACCTTTTGGTGGAGACGATGGGGATCGAACCCACGACCTCAGGCTTGCAAAGCCCGCGCTCTACCAACTGAGCTACATCCCCTAGGGGAATCTCATCCTAGCAAATCCCTGACTAGTCGGGCTGATGACGCCTAATTGCACGCTCTCGCTGACGGTCAATACGTAGCATTTTGCGCTCCACGTCTGCCCATTGCAGCGGTGACTCTTCAACCGGGATGCCTTCATCTTCGGCATGAAAAAAGATTCGAAACGCAACTACCCACATTGGTAAGTAACAACCCAGCTTGGCAACAAATCCGGCAAGCTGTTGGTCAAATACTGGGGTCATGTTTAGGAGTTCATGCTGATTATGAAGACCTGGGTAAAGAGAGTGAACTGAAAAAATCCAAACGAACGAAAGGCTCGTTACCACGAGCGAAGAAACAAATATAAAGCCCGCCCTTCCTGCAGGCGACAAGCGACGCGCTCCAGGAATTATTGCGAGGCTCGGAATCCAGAGCAAGAATCCGCTCAATAACGTTAAGAGAAGCACTACATTTCTTCCGAAGGTCGAGCTGGCACCCCAGTCAACTAACGGCGATGAAAGCGTCAATGTTCCAAGAACGGTGACCAAAAATATTGCGAGTCCTGGGTGGGCAACTTTTGTTGCGACGAAATCAACAACTCTTGGCCGAGTCAGTCGAGAAAAAATTTCTATAGGAACGCTTCGAAGCAGCAATGGGGCGACGAGCAGCATGATGACAAGGCGTTGCACCGTCGCTACGGTCAACGACACCGAGGCCGCGATATCACCAATTGGCCAGACCACTACTGCAAGCAACGCAATGAACGCCCATGTACAAAGTCTGCGCTGTTTCTCATTAGCCACAAAGCTTCGATGCGTAGCCCAACACGCTCCTATGAAAAGTAACTCTTCTAGGTGCCACTGGAAGGGCAGCAATGTTGCCATCACGCAACGATAACGGTTCTTAGGCGGCTTGTTTTGCGCGACGACTTCTCACGAGTGGCCCCAAGTTTGTTACTAGCAAGGCCCAAATAAGAATGTCCGTGTACACAATCACTCCTGGGAAAAGTGCGCCCGCCGTGGTGATGTGGTCCAAGGTCAAAATCGTAATAAGGCAGTTCACAACACCCATTAGAAATGCCTGGGGAGATTCGGTTTCAGGAGCAATCCAAGATTTACGAACCGTTGGTAGTGCAGCAATGTGATCAGCAATACAGAATGCCACCAGCGCGACTGTTGGCTGGTTGATGAAAACCCAGAATCCCACACCGACCAGTGATGCAGCTCCACAAACAATGTCGAACGTTCCAATTTGCCAGACGCTTTTTTCATTGTGAAACGAGGCAGAAATGACAACAAAAGGAATAATTCCGAAAATAAGTGTCATGTATGCGGCAATGCCAACGTGTTGTTGCAACTCAACGCCAAAGGAAACTAATCCAAGAAATCCCCATAGACCCCACGTCACTCTGTTCGGCGCAGTTTCTCCGCGCCAGGTGTCTCGGGTGTAGCCATACATTCCGTACAGCGAGAGCCCCATTGCGAGGTAGATGAATTGAGAAGGAATCACCCATTAAGTTTGCTCGTTCTTTTTTAAAAATCTGGGATAGTCCGTTGTGACTTTAATTTCCCAACATCATGTAGCGTCGTCAGGCATGGATGCAAAGACTTTTCTGGGAATGAGACAAACGGACGAAAACACGTGGACGTTTGAAGTCACTGAGCGAATCATGACACCCGGGAAATTTATGTTTGGTGGATGTGGACTTGGTTCAAGCTTGGTAGCTCTTGAAGAAGCGAGCGGCAGACCAACCGTGTGGGCCACCGCGCAGTATCTTTCTTATGCACCACTCGGCTCAACCGTCAACGTAAAAACCAACCTTGTTGTTGCGGGTGGTCACGTCACACAGGCTCGTGCAACTGCTTTTGTGGAAGACCGAGAAATCTTGACCGTCAATGCAGCCCTCGGCACTGGAACACTCAGTTCAGAAACTCCATGGCTCGACATGATTGAAGTTTCTTCACCCGAAGAATCACGACCACGAGTAATGCCAGGGCGTTTTGATAATTCAATCTTCGACCACGTAGAAACCCGCATTGCGCTTGGACGCAGGTATGAGGACATGGACGGATCACCAGGGTCACCGGTGTCGGCATATTGGTCTCGCGTTCCGGGACACATTGAACCATCAGCTGCAACACTCGCTATTTTTGGTGACTACCTTGCTGGTGGTGTCAGCCAGCCACTCGGTAAGTACACCATGGGCCGCAGTCTCGATAACACCATTCGCATCGCAACTCTTGAGCCCACCGAGTGGGTTCTGTGCGAAATGCACATGTACGCACTGAGTGGCGGCTTCGCACAAGGAACTGCGTTCTTGTGGAGCGAAAAAGGCACGTTGCTCGCAACGGCCAGTCAATCAATCGCCTCAAAACTCTTTGACCCCACCCACTTCTAAAGGGCCTTGTGGTCTGGTGTAGATTGGTACCCCTGCGGGGCTATAGCTCAGTCGGTTAGAGCGCGTCACTGATAATGACGAGGTCGTAAGTTCGATTCTTACTAGCCCCACCACTGCAGGTCACAGACTTTGGCTAAATGCATTAGCGTTTATGCAATTAAGCAAAGGAATCTTTATGGCCACCGACCGCTCCTCACTCACTAGTCAAGAACGCGAAAAAGCCGCGGTTTTTCACTCATGGTCTGCTCAGTCAACCATCTCTCCGCTCATGATCGAAAGCGCCCAGGGCGTCTACGTAACGGATGAAGCGGGAAAGACCTACATGGACTTTTCTTCCCAGCTCGTTAACACCAACATTGGTCACCAACACCCCAAGGTCATCAAAGCAATTCAGGAACAAGCTGGCAAGCTCGCGACAATCGCTCCACAGCACGGCTACGAAGCAAGGTATCGAGCAGCCGAGTTGATTCTTGATCGTTCATTCGATGGTGCAGCAAAAGTGTTCTTCACTAACGGTGGCACCGAAGCGATTGAACACGCAGTTCGCATGGCTCGTCTACACACTGGGCGTCACAAAATTCTCAGCCAGTACCGCAGTTATCACGGTGGAACCTCAACTTCGATCAACTTGACCGGTGACCCACGCCGCTGGCCAAATGACAACGGCTCTTCTGGCGCTGTTCACTTTTTTGGACCATTCCTCTACCGTTCAATGTTCAATGCAACCACTGAGCAAGAAGAGTGTGAGCGTGCACTAGCGAATCTTGAAAACACAATCATGTTTGAAGGGCCTTCAGCCTTCGCTGCCATTGTTCTAGAAACTATTCCTGGTACCGCTGGCATCATGGTTCCACCAAAGGGCTTCTTGGCAGGTGTTCGAGAACTATGTAACAAGTACGGCATTGTTTACATTGCCGACGAAGTGATGTGTGGATTTGGTCGCACCGGTGAATGGTTTGGTTACATTGGCCAAGGTGTGAAGCCAGACCTCGTTACCTTCGCCAAAGGTGTCAACTCTGGCTACCTCCCTCTCGGTGGCGTTGTCATCAATGAAGCGATTAGCGCAACGTTCAACGACCGAGTCTTCCCAGGTGGACTTACCTACTCTGGTCACCCGCTCGCCTGTGCTTCTGCTGTCGCAGCAATTGAAGCCATGGAAGAAGAAGGCATAGTTGCTAACGCCAAGAAGATCGGCGACGAAGTACTTCGTCCCGGCCTACTGGAACTAGCGAAAAAGCACAAGATCATTGGAGAAGTTCGAGGACTCGGAGTGTTCTTTGCACTAGACCTTGTAACGGACCGCGACACCAAAGAACCTCTTGCTCCATATGGAGGAAGCTCTCCCGCAATGAATGAACTTATTGCTGCGTGTCGCCAAGAAGGCCTTCTAATTTTCGCTAACTACCACCGCTTGCACGTTGTGCCGCCGTGCAACATCACGGCCGAAGAAGCTCGTGAAGGACTTAGCCGTCTTGACCGCGCACTGGCAGCTGGCGACAAGTACTACGTAGGTAAATAGTGTCAATCGAAAAGCTACGCGCCCAAGCCGCAGGTGCGCTTCGAGAATTAGGTCATGAGTTTTTGCTAAGTGATCTAAACAAAGAACAACTTGCCAGAATTGCTAAACATGCAAAAGAGTTACTTGAAGAACTGAAAGAAACACCAAACCGAGTCCGAGAAGTTCACAGCGGCGCCCTTGATGACTACAAGATGACGGTTCCCAATGATGGTCGAGGTGAAAAGCATCAGCTCTTTGCCGACTCTGTAGTTTCTGGCAATTCCAATCCAATGGGTATCAACGCAAAGCTCTGGCGTGAAGGTGAAGTTGCCTTTATCGAAGCAACGTTGGAAAAAGCATTCGAAGGTGCTCCCGGCAGGGCTCACGGTGGAATGGTTGCAGCTCTCATTGATGAAACTATGGGGCTCGTCATGAGCATTCAAGGCGTGGTGGCATTCACGGTGCAGCTTGACGTTTCCTACCGCGCGCCAACACCAATTTTCAGACCAATTGTTGCCAAGGCGTGGTTGGACCACGTTGAGCGTAGAAAACTTTTTATTACATGTGAGGTGCGTGATGGCGACGCCATCTGTGCTGAAGCCAAGGGAATTTTTGTATCGGTTGATCCAACGAAGTTTCTAGAAAATATCGTTGCAACTAAGTAGTTAATTCACCAGTAGCCTGTCTTTATGCCCGCTATTTCAGTAGAGAACCCATTAGAACTTCCTAAGGTTGATGCACCGCTCGCAGGTGACCAACCTCGACGCGTGAAGTCAATTACTACAGCCCCACAGGGATTCGAAGGCGAAGGGTTTCCAGTGCGTCGTGCGTTCGCTGGCATCTCTGATGCCGACCTTGATCCCTTTGTACACATGGATCAAATGGGTGAGATTGATTACGGCCCAGGTGAACCAAAGGGCACTCCATGGCACCCACACCGTGGTTTTGAGACGGTTACCTACATGATGGAGGGAACATTCCTTCACCAAGACTCAATCGGTGGTGGTGGAATTATTGCTAACGGTGCCACCCAGTGGATGACAGCAGGAGCAGGAATCTTGCACATCGAGCGCCCACCAGACGAGCTCATTGACTCTGGTGGACTCTTTCACGGTGTGCAGCTCTGGGTGAATCTTCCAGCGAAGCTAAAGATGGCCAACCCTCGCTACCAAGACATTGGCGCCAACGATGTCGCACTTCTCACCAATCAAAATGGTGATGCAATTATTCGAGTTATTGCCGGAACACTCGGCGACACCTCTGGCCCAGGATCGACCTACACACCAATCACGATTCTTCACGTAACACTGATGCCCGGTGGAACCATTACCTTGCCATGGAACAAGGACTACAACGCTCTCACCTACATCCTTGCTGGTGAGGGAACTGTCGGGACCGATCGCCACGCAATTGCGATGGGGCAGATGGCTGTTCACATTGATGGTGACTACATAGTCATGTCAGCAAATGAAACTCAGGACTCCAGAACTAATGCACTTGAAGTGCTCGTTCTTGGTGGACAGCCAATTCGTGAACCAGTTGCTAAGTATGGTCCTTTTGTTATGAACACTCGCGCAGAACTACAGCAGGCGTTTGATGACTACCAGGCGGGACGACTGGGACAAATCCCAGCGGTGCACATTTAATCTTTTTGTTCGCGATGAATGAGGAACGTTCCCGTAGATCTACTCACGAGTTTCCCCTCAGCACTTGAAATAGTTGCTTCGGCATACGCAATTTGACGAGTCAGTCGAACTATCTCACCGCGCATTGTGTAGTTCTCAGACAACATTGCTGGGCGCATGAGTTCTGTAGACATTTCAATTGTTGCTTGGGTGCGGTCCTTGCCGCTGAGTGCTGCGTTAATCGCAAAGTTCATGGCGGCGTCTAGGAGAACAGAGTGAACACCTGCCTGCACCGCACCATGGGGGTTGCAAGCTAGCTGTGTTGGGGTGAAAACACCATTGGCCCAACCGAGGTCTTCCCCATCAACTCCATAGCTCTCAAAAGAGCCACCAACGGCGCCGATAATCTCCATGCCGCCATTGCCGAGCCATCTATCCATGTTTTTTCTTGCCACTGTCATGCTTGTGACGATACTTCGCGTTGCGGTCTAGGATGCGAAAAGTGGTTTTAGCCACTCCTAGAGGGGGAAAAATGCAAACAGCAGTAATCGTTGATGCCATCCGTACACCGGGTGGAAGACGCAATGGAAAACTTAAGAACTGGCACGCAGTTGATCTTGGTGCCGAGGCGCTAAAGGCAATCGCCAGCCGTAACAATCTCGATCCAGCGCTGATTGATGACGTGATTGTTGGATGTGTTAGCCAAGTTGGTGAGCAAGCATTCAACGTTGGTCGCAACCTAGTGCTCGCAGCAGGCTGGCCTGAATCAGTTCCTGCAACAACCATTGACCGCCAGTGCGGGTCTTCACAGCAAGCACTCCACTTCGCAGCCCAGGGCGTTATGTCTGGCGCCTACGACATTGTCGTCGCCGCCGGTGTTGAAGCAATGAGCCGTGTGGCCATGGGATCATCAGTTGGTAAGGACTCAGGCTTCCCATTCGGAACCACTGTTCGTGACCGCTACGAGCCAGCAGGTGGACTTCAAGGGCAGGGCATTGGCGCAGAAATGATTGCTGACCAGTGGGACATTACACGAACCGACCTTGACGCATTCTCTGCTGAAAGCCACCGTCGTGCCGCACAGGCAACTGCTGAAGGTCGTTTCGACAACGAAATCATTCCTATCTATCTTCGTGACGACGAAGGAAAGCTCACCAGCGAGCTAATGACGAGCGACGAAGGAATTCGTGCAGATTCATCAGTTGACTCACTCGCCAAGCTGAAGCCTGCATTTAAAGAAGGTGGAAAAATAACTGCTGGAAACTCATCGCAGATTACTGATGGTGCTTCAGCAGTTCTCATCATGAGCGAAGCAAAGGCTAAGGAGCTTGGACTAACGCCACGCGCTAAGTTCCACTCGTTTGCGCTCGCTGGCGTTGACCCAGTGACGATGTTGACTGGTCCAATTCCTGCAACTTCAAAGATTCTTGCTAAGGCTGGAATGACACTTGATGACATTGACCTTGTAGAAATCAACGAGGCATTTGCATCAGTTGTACTTGCGTGGCAAAAAGAGCACAAGGCAGACATGTCTAAGGTGAACGTAAATGGTGGAGCAATTGCACTTGGGCACCCACTTGGTGCTTCAGGCGCAAAGCTTTGCGCAACACTGCTAAACGAACTTGAGCGCACTGGTGGTCGTTATGGACTCATCACAATGTGTGAAGGTGGCGGACTGGCCAACGCAACCATCATTGAGCGTCTTGGTTAATAACTAAATAACTACCCCCGTGCCTTCGGGCGCGGGGGTTTTGTTATTTGTAACGTGTGGCGAGAAAGAACGCACCAAACATTGACGCCAGTCCCAGCACCAAGTACCACGGTGACACTGCACCCGGAAGCACGTTGAGGTAGTTCATGACAATGACAAAAAGTCCGAATCCAAGAAGTTCAAGAATTAGCGCACCGAACCACCTTGGACTCTTTGTGGTGTCATGCTGAGTTTTTGCGGTGTAGCGACCGCGTTGTTCAGGCGCTACGTAACGACCCATTTCTTTACTTGTGCGACGATTCTTAGCCATAGGTAACGATGTTAGATGATTAGTCCAGCCAACTAATGAGCTGCTGGCGGACAGACCGACAGCGTCACCGTTGAGTTATAGAGAACGGATGATCCACCCGCAGATCCTTGTGAAACAACAAGTCCTGCTTGTGAAGGTGGGCAGCTCGATGACGGAGCTGAGATTTGCGTACCGGACAACCCTTGGCCCTGTAGTGAAGTCTGTGCAGCGCTAAAAGTCTGACCAATAACATTTGGAACAACTACGTTGCAGAATCCAGATGAAGTGATTAACTGGACTGAGGCGCCTGACTGCACTGGTTGCTGCGCAGCCGGGACAGTGTTAACAACAAGCCCCTGCGCAACTGTGTTGGAACACACGGTTGATGTTGTGGTGCTGACGGTGAGTCCCGCTTGACCAATGACTGCTGCTGCTGCGATTGTTGTGCTTCCGTTCACCGCAGGCATTGGGAATGAAGAACCAGGAGCTAGAACAATCAAGGTGACTGTGTCGCCAGTGTTCGCATTTGATCCACCAAGTGGGTTCTGAGAAAGAACTGTGTCAGGTAGAGCATTTCCTGTTCCAGGAGCGGTAGCGGTGAACTGAACCTTTGGAGAAAGTCCGAGGCCGAGAAGAGCATTTTCGGCCACGCTGAGGTTCATTCCAGTTGTGTCAGGAACAGTAACTGGCTGTGTGGATTTACCGAGGCTGACCTTCAAAGTGACTGACTGTCCCTTTGAAATGTGACTTCCCGCTGACGGGTTAGTCGAGAGCACAGTGCCACTGTTTTTATCAGAAGCGACTTGTATAACTTGGCCGATAATGAGTCCATCACCACGAAGTGTTGAACTCGCAGAAGCAACTGACTGGCCAACAACATTTGGCATTGTCGAAACCGATCCGCCAGCCAACATAAAGTACGCCAGTGCGCCAAGTGCGAGAACAACTATCGCAACTACAGAAATGATTGCATTCTTATTCGGGTTGCTACGCCTACGAACATCGGTGCGAGGACCTGACATCACTGGTACTGCCTGTGTACGCTCACCGGCTGAAACCGCAGAGACCGCACGGGTCGCATCAGCACCAAAGAATGCGCCGCCATTAGCTGCGGCGCGAACAGGTTGTCCTTCGCTAAATCGAATGAGATCCGCCCGAAACTCGTCCGCTGTTTGATAACGCTGTCCGGGTGACTTTGAGAGTGCCTGCATAACAATTGCTTCGAGGTCACGTGGAACGTCGCTGTTGAAACTTGTTGGTGGTGGAACAGTGCCATTTACGTGTTGCGTTGAAACAGCAACTGGTGAGTCACCAATAAATGGTGCACGACCAACGAGCATTTCAAACAGCACTACACCAAGCGAGTAGACATCGCTTCGACCGTCAACGGCTGAACCTGATGCTTGCTCCGGTGAAAAATAAGTAGCAGTCCCCATAACCGACCCAGCTTCTGCCAGGTGGTCTTCACTCGCCACTGCTTGGGCAATGCCAAAGTCAGTGACTTTAATTTGACCATCAGCAGTAATAAGAATGTTTCCCGGCTTTACGTCTCGGTGCACAACCCCGCTTCGGTGTGCATAGCCAAGTGCTGCGGCGATTTGTGCAACGAATGTCGCTGACCTGGATGGTGTCAAGGTTTTAGATGTGCGAAGAAGCTCGGCGAGCGAAGTTCCATCGATAAGTTCCATAACAATGAAATAGGTTCCATTGTCTTCTCCCCAGTCAAAGACTGGCACGATGTTCGGATGAGACAAATTCGCAGCCGCCTGTGCTTCACGGCGAAAGCGCTCAACAAACAGAGGGTCGGAGCCAAGCTCTGGGTAGAGAATTTTCAAAGCAACGGCACGATTTAGAAGTAGGTCTTGTGCGCGGTAGACAAGAGCCATCCCACCACGAGCGATGAGGTGAGTTACCTGGTAGCGATTCGAATAGATTCGCTGGTCGTTTACGGGTTCCATACTTTTACTAGCCTACGCCTTCAGTTCGTCTTTTTATGCTCGTTTATTTTGGGCACGTTGTTGAAGTTCCGTGCGTGGGCTGGCCTTTTTGTAGCGCGAGCGCACCCTCCACTAAGCACTTCACAATCGGACCAGCAACTGTTGAGCCAAAGGCCGAAACTGCCTGGAATGGCACGACAACTGCAACGGCAACTGTTGGGTGGAGCGCCGGAGCAAATGCAATCATCCAGTCGTCAGTGTTCTTAGCACTGTTGCCTGTTTGAGCAGTTCCAGTTTTGGCCGCTACGTCATCTTGAGGTAGAAAGATCCCCGCCGCAGTACCAAAACGAACGACGTTCTGCATCAGGGGAACGATCTGTGATGCCTGGAGTGAAGTGAGTGGGTTTTTCCAGACCGAGTTGGTGTAGCGCTTGAGCACCGTTCCATCGGCAGAAGTAATGAATGACATTAGGTGAGGTGTCATTTCAACCCCATTATTGGCAATTGCTGAGGCGACGAGAGCATCTTGCAATGCAGTGACGCGAACATTTTGCTGACCGATTGAAGAGTAGGCAAGTTGAGGAATGTCGTTTGAAAAAACTGAAGCTGCAGGAAAATAACTTCCAACGGTGCCAGGCAGATCAAGTGGCGGTATGTCGTTATAACCAAATGAGGTTGCTGTTGCCGACAGCAGTGAACCACCGATGTCCATTCCAAGCAACGCATAACCTGGGTCACACGACGCAGGAAGCATTTGTGCAACGGTCCCACCGCATGCGGTGAACCCGCTGTTGTACAGCAGTTTGTTTGAGCTTGGTAGCCGCGCAAACTTACTCACTGGATATGCCTTCGTAAGTAGGTCTGGTCGCCCAACTACTGCAGCGGCCGTCGTCACTACTTTGAACGTTGAGCCGGGTGGGAATGTTTGTTCGGTTGCCACCAGTCCCAGTGGCTGAAAACCATTCACATCTTTTGTCGTGTACTGCTTCCACGCTTTCTTCGCCACCGTAAAATACTGAGACTCGAGTGGCGCCGGATCGTACGTAGGGTTTGAATACATTGCCAACACTGCACCCGATCGAGGATCTAACACCACTGCTGCGCCGTCTCTTCCAGCGAGTGCATTCTGTGCGATTGTTTGAAGAGCTGGCTGAATTGTGAGATTCAGCGTGTCGGCTGAACTTGATGGAGCAAGTAACTGCGCGAGACTTTGCGGTGGCTGGGCGTGCGCCGAAAGGTAGCTGTCGTACTGGGCCTCTAGGCCCCACACTCCGTACGAGGGTGAAGAGAATCCAACCACTCCTGACGTAAGCGACCCGAGTGGATAGAGCCGTTGCCACGGGTATAAGCCTTTCGCGGGAACAGATTGGGCGAGAATTGTGCCATCTGCTGCAACAATTTCACCTCTCGCGTAGAGCGTCGAAGCTTGCGAGATGCGAGGATTGAGCGAGGAGTTGTCTAAAGACTGTGCGTGAAAAAACTGAACGTACGCAGACTGTGCCGCGACTACGACAAAGAGAAACAGGATGAATGAAGCCAAGAAGCGCAGTCGACGTGACATCTCTTAACCCTTCTTCGCTTTCGTCGTTGTCGTTGTAACTACCGTTGTCGTTGTTACCACAGAGTTGCTCGAAAGAGTCCACGCAGTATGCAAATACGCTGAATAGTTCAATGCCGCGTTAAGCGTTGGTTCGGCAATTGATGCATTTAGTGCTTGTTGATCTGCTGTTCGAAGTTGCGAAACTTGATACGTCGTGTCGAGCACCTTTTGGGGCTGAAACCACAACACACCGTTAACTTGACCTTGGTAAACACCGATAACACCATTATCGTTTGCTAGGTAAAACGTCGAGTATGCGTACCAGTGCATGATGAGTACGAATCCAACGATTAGCAATGCAAATACACCAGCTCCGCCATAAACGCGCCATGAGAATTGTCGTCTTCGTCGAATAATTGTTGGTTGAGCCTGTGCACCTTTTGCCTCTGGAGGAGGAGCCGAGCTAACAGTTCTTTTAATTGGATTACTGGCGCGTGAAACCTCATCAAACTCCAGCAAAATCAAGGAAATGTTGTCATTTCCACCAGCTCGCTTTGCTCCATTGACCAGCTCAGTGACCGCAGTATCGAGTGAATTTGGTGAAGAAGCGATACGCGCAATCTCTTCATTCGAAAGTTCATTTGTAAGACCATCACTGCAGAGCAAAATTCGATCACCCACGTGGACATCAAGCGACAAAACATCAATGTCTAATTTCTCTTCGACACCTAACGCTCGTGTTAGTTGATGACGGCGCGGGTGTGTAAGTGCTTCCTCTGGAGTAAGCCTGCCCATGCGGACCCACTCTTCAGCAACACTGTGATCCTCGCTCAACTGGCGAAGTGCTCCATCTCTAAGTTGGTATGCGCGTGAGTCACCAACATTAAACAATGTCGGAGACCCAACTCCTTCAATGTCATAGGTAATACCAACGGCGATGACCGTTGTGCCCATTCCAAAACGTTCTGGGTTATCGCTCGCATCCTTGATAATTGCGAGGTTGGCTTTTTCAATAGCTTCGTGCAGCCCCTCAACAGCGCCACTGCGTGCAAAGTCTTCTCTCACTATGTTCACGGCTATTTCTGAAGCCACTTCACCCGCAGCGTGACCACCCATGCCGTCAGCGATTATCGCTAATTGATTGTCAACGTGCAGAGCATCCTGGTTAGTCGCACGAACGACACCAGTATCAGTCGCTGCGGCAAAACGCCAACGGGTCAACGAACCACCTCGAACAAGACGCCGCCAACCTGCACGATGTCTCCACGCTCTAGGTGAACGCGACCCTTGACTAGTTGCTGATTTACATATGTGCCGTTTGTAGATCCAAGGTCTTCAATTGACAGCTCACCTGCATCATTAGCAATGCGTGCGTGACGTGATGACAAAAAGTTGTCATTCAATTGCAAGTCACACTCCGGACTTCGACCAATCAGTACCGCAACGTCAACATCGAGTCTTTGACCAGCGCGGTCAAGTGGTTCAATAAATTCAATGTGTAAATTTTGTGAGCGACGGCGTCCACGACCTACCTCATCTGTAGGTGATACCTGAACCGTAGCGACACGAATCACTCGCGCAAAAAACAAAATGGCCACAACCATTACAAGAATCTGCAGTGGGCGAACCACTGCTGCGTAGCTCGAGGCAGCTAAAAGACTCAAGCTAACTCAATCCGAAAATGAACGAGGCCAACCGTTATGTCATCACGAGGTGACAGCGAGACTGCGGTGATTTTGTGACCATTGACGTAGGTGCCATTGGTTGACTGAAGGTCTCGAACAGCAACACCCTCACTGGTTTTCCAAACTTCAGCGTGACGACGAGAAGTGTTGGTGTCGTTGATGACCACGTCAACGTCGGGACTACGGCCAATTATCAATGGGCGATCTCCAATTGCGAAGGATCTGCCATCGGCACAAATGAGTCGAGGCTCGCTTTCACCGCCCACAAACTTGGTTTCAACAGCCAGGTCACCAGTTTTTAGATCATCGTCGATAAAAACCTCAAGCGCTACAGGGCCAACGAAGTTGTATCCCTCGTTAAGCGCGTGTTGACGAACGGTCTCTTCGAGTTCAGCAATAAGGGCTTTTTGAAAACCGTTGAACCGTTCGGCGTCTACGGCACTTAGCCAGACTTGGATGTGGTTCGGAGAAATTGGTCCACCACTAGAGAGTCTGCGAGAAAGGTCAATTTCTCTAATGATTCTTGTTCCGATTTCAATTGGTTGCAGTGTGTTCTTGAACGGGCGCGACAATGTCCGTTCGAAGAGTCGCTCTAAGCGGTTTTCAACATTTTTTAAAGCCATATACCTTTAACTGTACCGGGCCCAGAGCAGTTAAAAGTGCTGCAATTATTACGGTTTCCTTATTGAAGTAATGTTCGTATTCTCGGGCGAGTGGCGAAATGGCAGACGCGCTAGCTTCAGGTGCTAGTTCTCGAAAGGGAGTGCGGGTTCAAGTCCCGCCTCGCCCACCAATCACCCTGACAGAAGTGCAAGCGAGAGCCTCGGATCTTCTTCATTACAATCAAAGTCATGGCCACCAGTGCAGATAATGAGTACGAGGTAGCAAAACCTCAGCAGCAGCGCGCGATTGAAACCACCAATCGAATCCTTGAAGCGGCCTATGACATTGTTGCTTTCGACGGCTACCAAGCGCTTACGACTAATTCAGTTGCAGAACGTGCAGACGTAAACATCCGATCGGTGTATCGATACTTTGAGGACAAAAATGCAATTCTCGTTCACTTGGCCCAGAGAGAGCGAGACACGAGAGCAACCAAATTTGGTGCACAGTTCAGAGAACTTGATGGTGAAAAAGATCTTGAAGCTTGGGTGGAGGCCACTCTTCGTTTGGCCCTCAACATTCGAATGGCTGACCCCCGTGCAAATTCTCTGTACAAAATTCTTCGTGCGCTTCCAGAATTTTCAGAATTCACGAGAGTTGCTGATGAAGAAATTGCTGAAGGGTTAGGGCGCGCACTTCGTTCGCGATTCCCCTTAATCAGCGTGAAGAAAAGTCACTACGCAGCTCGTATTTGCTATGACCTAGCGCAGTCATTTATTAACAGCGCTGAAACAGCAAACGGAAAAATTGATGGTTACTTCAATGAAACAGCGCGCGCCGCAACGCTGTACTTACGCTCGCTCGAAGACCCCGAATAGTCAGTTAGCAATCACCACGTAAAGATCTTTAAATAACTACTCCCCGCTCCAATATTCTTTTTTGGAGCGGGGAGTAGTTATTTATTTTTCGGAAATAATTTTGTTTAACTTAGTAGAGCTTGACGGTTGAGTGAATGAAGTTAACGAGAGGTGTTGGAACCGTTGGTGTTACTGGTGCCGAGAATGCGAGGAAAATAAATTTTCCCGCAACCCATGCATCGAGGCGAACGCTTCCAGCTTTCATAGTTGAACCCACTCCATCTTCTTTTCCGTTTCCAAAGTCGAGGTAGTCAGTCACGCCAGCAACTGGGGTTGCCTTCATTGCACCGGCTGAGTCCTTCACCATCCATGCCATGTACTGCGCTGCAGTCATTGTTGGCTTGCCCGGTGTTGCGAGTGCTGAGAGCTTCGCAATGTCGCTAGGGCTAACGCATGAGACCACCAGCGCCTTGGCACCAAAATCAATTGTTGTTCCGAGTGCGTTCATTGCATTTGCAGATGGTTTCGCAAAGTTATAGGGAGTAATTACTGGTCCCGTTGCATCGGTGTAGCCATTAGAAACTACGAGTGCCTTGGTGATTCCAGCGCACGATGGTGTTGTTGCAGCACCTGCGGTTGTGACCGCGCTTGAGCCAACAACCAACGTGCTGCAGAGAATAAAACCTGAAATAAGAGGAGTAACGAGACGACGCATGTTTTGCCTTTCGAGCTATTTGAACAGGTCTTAATGTTAAACGGCGTTTTGGCTAAAACCGAAAAATTGCCGCAAAGTTTATGAACTATTTAACGTTTCTCGATGAGTTCCATGTAGTCGTCACGCCAAAGATCGAAATATTCCTCGGGCAACAAGACTGCGTGCGTTGGTTTCAGGGCTTCGACAAAAGGGCGTTCGTGGCTCACCGCAACAATGGTGCCCTTCCACTGGCCCATCATTACCCCAAGGGCCTCCACGCTTGCGGGATCGAGGTTGTTTGTAGGTTCGTCGAGAAGCAGAAGATTCGCATCTGAAGAAGCGAGTAGAGCCAACGCCAACTTCGCACGCTCTCCACCAGAAAGAGTTCCCGGCATTTGATGTGCCGCAGACCCCTTAAGCCCGAATGCGCCAAGCAGCGCACGTCGTTCGACTTCAGTGACAACAGTTGCATTCTCTAAGTTGTCAAGAACAGATTTACTGAAGTCAATCTGCTCACTCTCCTGCGCAAAATACCCAACCGTTACATTTGCGCCAAACTTCACAATTCCAGTTTGTGCTTTCTGTGTTCCGGCCAAACAACGAAGTAATGATGATTTACCTGCACCATTTTTTCCGACAATGACAATTCGGTCGCCACGGCGAGTAATGAAGTTCATGTCTTTCAGCACTTCGAGTTTGTCGTATTTAACGCCAACGTGCTCAACCGTCATTGGAATGTCACCACTTCGAGGTGGCTGAGGCAGTTTGAAGACAACTTTTCGTTCTTTTTTTGTGACTTCGATCCGGTTGTCTTCGAGTTTTTCAACCTTGCGGTCAAGGACCTTTGCAACACGTGCACGGCTTGCCGTTTGTCCACGCATTCCGTCAGCCAGTGTCTTCATCTTCTTAATTTGTTCATCTTGCTGTCCAGCGGTTTTTTCTTCACTTAAGCGACGCTCTTCTTCTTGTTGAAGAAACTTGGAGTAATTACCTTTGTATTCGCGAAGCTGACCATCACGAAGTGCGAGAACGCGTGTAATGGCTTTGTCAAGCAAAGGGAGGTCGTGACTGATTACAACAACTGTTCCGCGGAAGCGCTCTAATTCATCGAAGAGCCAGCGCTTCGCAGCTTTGTCGAGGTGGTTTGTAGGTTCGTCGAGCACCATTGTTTCAGGCTCTTCATACAAAACCCTCATGAGGTCAATGCGTCGGCGTTGTCCACCCGAGAGTGAATCTAGATCTTCGAGCAGCAATTCTTCTTCGAGACCCAGTCCTGCAGCCAGTCGTGCAACTTCTGATTCAGCTTCGTATCCGCCACGCTCTCGAAACGTTTCTTCGAGTGTCGTAAAGCGTTCGATGGTTTCCTCGGTCGGATTTTCAGAAAGTTCGTGACGAGCTTTTTGCATTTCTGCGTCAATGGTGTCAAGTCCTCGGGCAGACAACACGTGTGACAAGCCAATGGGTTCAACTCCGAGTCCACCCGGTACTGGTTCTTGGGGGAGGTGGCTAAGTGTTCCTTGGTGTTGAACGGTGCCAGTGATACGAAGATGTTCTGGTTGGTAGCCAAGCATTACCGAGAGAAGTGTTGATTTTCCAGCACCATTGTGGCCAACGAGGCCCACCTTGTCGCCATTTCCAACCACAAATGAAACAGTGGAGAGAATACGTCGTGCACCAATCTCGATGCCTAATTCTTTGACAATGATCATTTAGCGGTCGAGCAGATTGGCGTTCGCGCGAAGCTCGTCGCGGAAGTTGGGGTGGGCGATTTCGCTAAGCGCGTAGGCGCGTTCGCGAATCGAGAGCCCCCGAAGGTCAGCAGAACCATATTCAGTGACAATTACGCCAGCAAGTTGACGTGGCGATGTAACAACAGAGTACGGAAGCATTTCACCAATGATACGACTCTTTAGAACACCACCCACCGTTGCAGTTGATTGCAGGCAAATAAGTGAGGTGTGCTCAAGTGAAAGGCTCGTTCCTTCAACAAAGTCCTGATGTCCACCTACACCCGAATACTGTCGAACACCGATGGTGTCAGCGAGAATTTGTCCGTGAAGATCAACCGAGAGAGCTGAGTTGATTGAAACCATTTTGTGATTCTTAGCAATTACGTGTGGGTCGTTCGTGTAAAAAACAGGAGCAACACCAATGGTTTCGTTGTCATTAATGAAGTCGTACATTGCTTGACTTCCCGCAGCAAAGGTAATTACAGATTTGCCTTTATTAATTGACTTCTTTGCATTTGTAACTTTGCCCGAAACAATAAGTTCCATCAGTCCATCGGTAAACATTTCAGAGTGAACCCCATAGTCGCCACCACTACCCCTTACGAGTGCTTGGGCCACCAGATTAGGAACTGAACCGATTCCTGTTTGTAGTGTGCTTCCGTCGCTAATGAACTTGGCGGCATGTTCTGCAATCATTGCGTCTTCAGGTGTTCCTGAATCATTGGGAAAGATTGGTGGGCGCTCATCTGAAACGACAATGACGTCAATGTCATCGACAGAAATATCATTTGAAAATCCATCAAGTGCGTGAGTTGTTGGATAATGAGGTGAACACTCAACAATGAGAAGACGATTCGGATCTCTTCCTGCGGCGAGAAACTCTTCTCGGTGAGCTCCGTTATAGAGCGAAAGATTGACGCGACCGTTTTTATCTGGCAATGTGCCAATCATCATCATCACGCGAGGTTTCAAATGTTGAATGAGAAGGTTGTAGTGGCGAAAGAACGACGGAACGAACTGAACATCGCCACCGTTGGCTATGTAGCTTCGTTCTCCCCCACCATAAAAACTTGCTCGAAGGTGCACCCCGGGGTGTGTGAAGAGCTCATAATTTCCGAGCGTTAGTCCACTACTAACCGTAAGGTCTTCCCAGTCTGTTCGTTTTGACATTTCCTTCAGAAGACCGGCGGGTGTTGAGGTGATTAAACCAAGGCCGAGTGTGTCTTTGGCGCGAACAAGCGCGACTGCATCCTGTGCGCTTAGTTCACGAGCCCCCATTTCAATATTGTGCCACGATGGAGACATGGACACACAGTTTTTCATTGACGTTTGGAGCGACGTTGTTTGCCCCTTTTGCTACCTAGGAACTCGCCAGCTCCAAGGGGCATTAAGCGAGTTTGAGCACGCCGACCAAGTTGTTATCCGCCATCGTGCCTTTGAGCTCGATCCTCGCTCACACAGCAACTACGACCTAACACTCGCGGAGTTGTTGTCCAAGAAATATGGGATGAGCATAGAAGAGGCCATTGCGGGGAACTTGCGACTCAGTAACGAAGCGGCGAAACTTGGGATGAAGTGGGCTCTGGATAAGGCGCGACCAGGAAATACTTTTAGCGCTCATCGACTTATGGCTCTTAGCGCAACGCAGGGTTTAGCTCACGAAATGAGCGAACGACTTTTTGAAGCGTATTTCTGCAATGGTGAAACCATTAGCGACCAAGCAACTCTGAGCAAAATTGCCCAGAGTGTTGGAGTGAAGGGCGCTGAAGAATTATGGAGCAACACAATGTTTGAAGTCGAAGTGCGCGCCGACGAGGAAATGGCACAAGAAATTGGAATTACTGGTGTGCCATCACTTCTTCTTGACAACAAGTTCATGGTGGTAGGCGCCCAAGGATCAGAGCAGATTCTTAGTCTCTTGCGTCGTGCCTGGGCGCGGCGTGAAGTGGCTTAAGCCTCTTCGACGTCGGCCGGCACAACTGCAGCAGTAGCAACGGTGTGACCCTCATCGAGATTCATAACTCGAACCCCAGTGGCGTCTCGACCCTGTGAAGATACTTCGCGCACAGGTGTGCGAATAAGAACTCCACCACTTGAAGCGAGTAAGAGTTCATCGTTGATGTTTGCCATGAATGCAGCAACTACAAACCCACGAGCAGCACTTAGCTTGATTGCACGAACACCTTGACCGCCACGGCCTTGACGATTGAAGCGATCGGTCTTAACCCTCTTACCAAATCCAGTGTCGGTAACAACAAACAAGTCGGCATCATCTCGAACAACGTCGAGCGAAATTGCCTTATCGTCTACCTTTAGCTTGATGCCGCGAACACCTTGCGAGTCACGTCCAACTTCACGAACTTCTTCTTCGTTGAACCTAATTGACATACCTCGATACGTAACAACCATAAGGTCATCTGCACCAGTTGTAGGAATTACACGAACTACTTCGTCGCCTTCTTTGAGCTTGATTGCAATCCAACCCTCACGACGAGATTTGTCGTATTCACTGAACGCCGTCTTCTTAACCATTCCATCGGCTGTTGCAAATACGAGGAACTTGTCCTTAGGGAAGTCTTGTGTCGAAACAATTGCTTGAATTGACTCGTTCGGCTGCAGGTTCAGCAAGTTAACAACCGCTGTTCCCTTCGCCGTACGTTCCTTCATGGGAATTTCGTGACCTCGTAGGCGGAACACACGTCCACGGTTAGAGAACAACAACAAAAACGAGTGTGACGTTGTGTACACAATCTGGTCTACGAAGTCTTCGTCTTTTAGCTTCGCTCCCTGAACACCACGACCACCTCGGCCTTGGACTCGGAACGAGTCCGATGCAACAGCCTTCACGTAGCCCGCTTGGGTCATTGTGATGACGATCTCTTCGTCCTTGATGAGATCTTCTACGCCAAGTTCACCTGGGTCGTTAACAATTTCAGTAACGCGGTCATTGGCGTACTTGTCTCGAATTGTTGACATTTCATCAGAGATAACTTTGCGAAGCTTCTTGTCGCTCGCAAGAATTGACTGGAGCTCTTTGATGGTTTCAGCAAGCTTGGCCATTTCTTCATCGAGTTCTTTGCGACCAAGCTTGGTGAGACGTGAAAGCGTCATGTCCAAGATGTGGTTTGCCTGTTCCTCGGAGAAGGAGAACGGTGCAGCCATCAAAGAGGTGCGAGCTGCTCCACGGTCATCAGATCCACGAATGGTCTTAATAACAGCATCCAGCATGTCAATTGCCTTGATAAGACCTTCAACAATGTGTGCACGAGCTTCAGCTTTGCGAAGTCTGAACTGTGTGCGACGCGTAATGACCTCAACCTGGTGAGCAATGTAGTGCGTTAGCGCTTGTGCCAAGTTAAGCGTACGAGGAACACCATCTACGAGCGCCAAGGTGTTTACCGAGAACGTTGTTTGTAGTGATGTGTTCTTGTAGAGCTTGTTAAGCACAACGTTCGCGTTGGCATCACGCTTCAACTTGATTACGAGGCGCGCTTGGCGACCTGCAGAGTCGTTTTGCATGGCGGAAATTCCGTCAAGCTCTCCGGCTTTTACAAGTTCGTAGACCTTTTCTTCAATTGATTCAACAGACACTTCGTATGGGAATTCAGTAATAACTATTCGTACGTCGTTCTTTGTTTCTTCAATTTCTGCAACAGCGCGCATCTTGATTGATCCACGGCCTGTGCGGTACGCGTCAAGAATGCCCTGTCGACCAAGAATCTGGGCACCAGTTGGAAAGTCCGGTCCCTTGACGAATTGCATTAAGTCATCAGGTGTTGCTTCTGGATTAGCTAAGAGGTGCAATGTGGCGTCAATAACTTCACCGAGGTTGTGTGGTGGAATTTTTGTCGCCATACCAACAGCGATTCCCTGCGATCCATTAACCAGAAGGTTTGGAAAGCGTGATGGAAGAACGGTTGGCTGCTGTGTTGAGTTGTCGTAGTTCGGCTCAAAGTCAACAGTGTCTTCGTCGATTGAGTCGAGCATTTCGAGAGCAAGCGGAGCAAGACGACACTCGGTGTAACGCATTGCTGCGGCGCCTTCGTCTGGTCCTGTTCCCCCGAAGTTACCGTGACCACTAATGAGCGGGTGGCGCATTGCGAAGTCTTGAACCATTCGCACGAGTGCGTCGTAGATGGCTGAGTCTCCGTGTGGGTGATATGTACCCATAACGTTTCCAACAACACTTGCGCACTTGGAGTGTGGACGATCAGGTCGTAGACCTTGGTCGAACATCGAATACAAGATTCGACGGTGTACGGGCTTAAGTCCATCACGGGCGTCTGGAAGCGCACGTGAAACAATCACTGACATCGAGTACTCGAGGAACGAGCGCTCCATTTCCAGGTTGATCTCGATTGGCTCTACGTAGCCAACAACTTCTTCGCCGGCTGGTTCGTTACTTGGTATTGATTTTGGTTTACGTGCCATGTTTCCTCTGCTCCTAGATGTCTAGGAATCGAACGTCTTTTGCGTTTGTCTGAATAAAGTGTCGGCGTTGTGGAACATCGTCACCCATAAGGATTGAACACACTTCGTCAGCTAGCGCTGCTTGTTCCACTGTGATCTGCAGAAGCGCGCGCTTCGATGCGTCCATGGTGGTGTCACGAAGTTCGTCGTAGTCCATTTCACCTAGACCTTTAAGTCGTTGGAAGTCATTCTTGTGATTCGGGTTTTCTTCTAGGAATTTGGCCTTGGCGGCGTCGTCACGAAGATATTCCTTTTCTTTTCCAACCAGCGTTGAGTACAGAGGTGGTTGCGCAACGTACACATTTCCATTCGTTACCAACTCGGTCATTTGACGGAAGAAGAAGGTCAGAAGAAGTGTGCGAATGTGGCTTCCGTCAACATCAGCGTCTGCCAACAAGATGATCTTGCTGTATCTGATCTTCGTTACGTCAAAGTCGCCTTCAACACCTGCACCAATTGCTGAAATAAGGGCTTGGATTTCGGTGTTCTTCAGAATTTTGTCTGAGCGTGCTTTTTCAACGTTCAGAATCTTTCCTCGAATTGGAAGAATTGCTTGATTGCGTGGGTTGCGAGCATCCTTGGCAGAACCACCAGCTGAGTTACCTTCAACAATGAATAGTTCGCACTCACGTGGATCGTTTGAAGAACAGTCCACCAGTTTTCCTGGAAGTCCTGCACCGTCTAGCGCACTCTTTCTGCGTGTTAGGTCACGAGCTTGGCGTGCGGCCATTCGTGCACGTGCAGCCTGTGTGGCCTTCGCGATGATCTGGCTGCCTTCTTTTGGATTTTCTTCCAACCATTCAGCGAGTTTGTCGTTTGTTGCACGCTCTACGAGAGAACGGATTGAAACGTTTCCCAGTTTTCCTTTTGTTTGTCCTTCAAACTGTGGTTCAGCGAGGCGAACAGCAATGATTGCGGTTAATCCTTCACGGATGTCTTCACCAAGAAGGTTGTCTTCTTTTTCTTTTAGAAGATTGCGCTTACGTGCATAGCGATTAACAACGTTGGTAATTGCCTTGCGGAATCCTTCTTCGTGCATTCCACCTTCAATGGTTGAAATACCGTTAGCGAATGAGTGAATACTTTCGTAGTAACCCGTATTCCACTGGAAAGCGATTTCGACTTCTTGTCCTTCTTCAGCCTGTTCGTAGTATCCAACTTTTCGAAAGAGTGACTCTTTTGAGTTGTTGAGGTGGCGAACGTAGTCAACAATTCCACCCTTATACATAAAGGTTTCTTTTGCTTCTCTTCCCTTGCGCTCATCTTCAAAACGAATTTCCAAACCTTTGTTCAAGAAGGCCATGATCTGAAGACGCTCTAGAACGGTTTGTGCACGAAAGTCAACGTCTTCAAAAATTGTTGGGTCTGGTGTGAATGTAACTGTTGTTCCGGTTCGGTCCTTAGGAGCCTTGCCTGTTACTTTTATTTTTCCAGATGGTTTTCCACCATTTTTGAAAACAAGTTGGTGGTGATCGCCATTGCGATCGATTTCAAGAATTAGTTCTGTTGAAAGTGCGTTAACAACTGACACACCTACACCGTGAAGGCCTCCAGAAACTTTGTAGCCTTCGCCACCAAACTTTCCTCCGGCGTGAAGAACGGTAAGAACAATTTCTGCAGCGGACTTGCCTGGGTACTGTGGGTGTTCATCGACTGGGATTCCTCGGCCGTCGTCACTCACTCGAACACTGCCATTGGCCAGGATTGTCACGTCAATGCGCGAACAGTAGCCAGCCATGGCTTCGTCAACAGCGTTGTCTACAACCTCCCAGATGAGGTGGTGGAGCCCTGCAGGGCCCGTTGAGCC
>Ga0214197_1000138_pt1 | contig 32616 bp, 28 predicted proteins | sample TroBogEpilimnion_16_FD_153035 | JGI IMG/M metagenome (GOLD analysis project Ga0214197, IMG submission 153035) | Freshwater microbial communities from Trout Bog Lake, WI - 09SEP2008 epilimnion | ecosystem: Environmental > Aquatic > Freshwater > Lake > Epilimnion/Euphotic zone | place: Trout Bog... | reverse complement strand
GGGGCCTCTGGTGGCTGATTGCGACAATCACCAAACCCTGGCTCGAACAGCGGAAGCGTTGCGGGCTTCGCGCGATACCCTGCGCCCCTGGTTTGCCTCCCTCAAGCTTGCATTGCTGGAAAAGCGACATACCTCGCTTGATGAAGAGTTGAGCCGTCACCATATCGCCATCGAACAACTTGAAGGTGACCGCCGCACCCAGCAAGGGCGTGATCGTGAGCTGCGCCGAACCATCGCCGAAAACGGCGGTGACCGGATTGAGAGTATCGCCGCTGAGATTCGACAGAAACAGGACGATCTTAAACGGCGCAATCAGAAAGCAACCCGATATGGAGAACTTGCACGCCAGCTTGGGGAGCTTCCTGCAACGAATGCTGAGGAGTTTCATCTTCAACGTACCGGGCATTCAGCCATACATGAGGCAACGGCTGAAACTGAAGCCCGTGTTCAAAACGATCTCAATGAGACGGGTGTACTCTTTGCCCAGGGGCGTCATGAGCATGAGCAACTGACCACGGAGATCAAGGGGTTGAAAGCCCGCATGAGCAATATCGACGAAAAACAGGTTGCCATGCGGCGCTCGCTCTGTAAGGCGCTGAATATTGCTGAAGATGAGATGCCGTTTGCAGGCGAGTTGCTCCAGGTTCGTGAGGAGGATGCGGTATGGGAAGGCGCCATTGAACGAGTGCTCCGCAACTTCGGCCTCTCGCTGCTGGTACCGGACAATCACTATCAGAAGGTGGCGGAATGGGTGGAGCGAACCAATTTGAAAGGTCGTCTGGTCTATTTTCGGGTACGCCAGCACTCTCGCAGCGAACAGTTGCCGGAGCAACCGGCTTCGCTGGCCCGCAAGCTCGCCATTAAAGCCGATTCCCCTTATTTCGAGTGGATGGAACGGGAAATCGCCTGGCGTTTCGATCTTGTTTGCTGCATGAACCAGGAGGAGTTCCGGAGGGAGAAAAAAGCCATAACCCTGGGCGGGCAAATCAAGTCACCGGGTGAACGCCACGAAAAGGATGACCGCCACCGGCTTGACGACCGCAGCCGCTACGTACTCGGATGGAGCAATGCTGCCAAAATCGCAGCGCTTGAAGTGAATGCCCAGCGACAGAAACAAGAGCTTGCCGAACTCGCAGGTCGTATCAGTACGTTGCAGCAAGAGCAGACAACGCTCAAGGAGCGCCTGACAATCCTCTCCAAACTTGATGAGTATCCGGATTTCCGCGATCTCGACTGGCAGCCAGTAGCATTTGCGATCGCCAGGCTGGAAACAGAAAAGCGTGACCTTGAGGCGACCTCGAATATTCTGCAAACCCTCGTCGCACAGCTTGCCGCATTGGAAAAGGAACTGCAGGAAACGGAGCGGCAACTTGACGATCGGAAGGATAAACGATCGAAAATCGAGCAGAAAATCAGCCTCATCAGGGAGTTGCAGCAACAGACACGTACACTGCTGGATGAAGCAGGGCCAGAAGCGGCCGGGCGTTTTGCCATGCTTGAAGCCATGCGCACTCAGGCTCTCGGCGATCAGACGCTGACGGTTGAGTCCTGTGACAATAACGAGCGGAAGATGCGTGACTGGCTGCAGACAAAGATCGACGTCGAGGACAGGAAGCTCTCCCGACTGAGTGAAAAGATTATCAGGGCAATGACCGAATACAAGGAGGAGTGGAAACTTGAAACTCGTGAGGTGGATGTCAACATTGCCGCAGGATTTGAATATCGTTCGATGTTTGAACAACTCCGTGCCGATGATCTGCCACGCTTTGAGGGACGCTTCAAGGATCTGCTCAACGAAAACACCATCCGTGAGGTTGCCAATTTTCAGTCACAACTGGCCCGCGAGCGCGAGACGATAAAGGAGCGCATTACCCGACTCAATGAATCACTCATTCAAATAGACTTCAATCCCGGTCGATACATCACCCTCGAAGCCCAAATGAACCTTGATGCCGACATCCGTGAATTTCAGGCAGAGCTTCGCGCCTGCACCGAAGGGAGTCTGACCGGCTCGGATGACGCGCAATATTCCGAAGCAAAATTTCTGCAGGTACGACGGATCATCGATCGATTCCGTGGCCGTGATGAGCACGCTGACCTCGATCGGCGTTGGAGTGCCAAAGTCACCGATGTGCGCAACTGGTTCGTGTTTGCTGCAAGTGAAAGGTGGCGCGAAGACGACAGCGAACATGAACATTACGCCGATTCGGGGGGCAAATCGGGAGGGCAGAAGGAGAAGCTTGCCTATACCGTGCTTGCCGCCAGCCTTGCCTATCAATTCGGTCTGGAATGGGGCGCGGTTCGATCGCGCTCCTTCCGCTTCGTTGTCATCGACGAGGCCTTTGGTCGCGGTTCCGATGAGTCGGCCCAGTACGGCCTGCAACTCTTCGCCCAGCTCAACCTGCAACTGCTGATTGTTACGCCGTTACAGAAAATCCACATCATCGAGCCGTTTGTTTCCAGTGTCGGTTTTGTGCACAATCAGGAGGGCCGCTGCTCGGTGTTGCGCAACCTCACCATCGAAGAGTATTACGCTGAAAAAGAGAAGGCACTCGTATGAGCTGGACAACTCCTGCCGATCTCAAGGCACAGTTACAGAAACTCTGGGATCGTGGCATCCTGCTTTCATCTTTGATTAGCGGTGAAGAGATTTTTCCCAGACGTTTGACGCTGAAAGGGCCTGACTCAAGGGAATTGAGCGACTCTTTTACCGATGTCCGTGACTGGATTGCCCGACTGTCAGGCGTCGCAAAACAGTACCGGATTGTATGGCGCAGCATCAATCATCGCATTCTGGGAAACAATGACATTCCGGCGGAAATCTGGATCGATTCACTCGATGATGCTCTCGGGTTGATTGGCAAGCGGCGGGGAGCCGAACAGTTTGCATCAATGGTTGCACTCACCCGCGACCACCAACCCGAACTGCTCTCATGGCTGGCAAAACGACCCCTGCGCGCACTCGAACTGGCCGAAGAGTGGCCACGCCTGCTGGAAATCGTCTACTGGCTGCGGATGCATCCCCGACCAGGCATCTATCTGCGACAGATTGACTTGCCCGGAGTACACAGCAAGTTTATCGAAGGTCAACGAGGTGTGCTGGGTGAGCTGTTCGATCTCGTCCTTCCATCGGAGGAGATCGATGTAACTGCCACAGGAGCCGGAGGATTCTGCCGTCGTTATGGCTTTCGGGACAAACCCCTGCGGGTGCGCTTCCGAATCCTTGACCCGAAACTGGCGCTACTGCAGACAGAGACTGACCAGGATATCACGGTTTCACAGGCAACCTTTGCCCGACTGGAGATTCCAGTTGACAAGGTGTTTATCACCGAGAATGAAATCAACTTTCTGGCTTTCCCCCAGGTTCCTCAGGGAATTGTGATTTTCGGGGCTGGCTATGGTTTTGAGAACTTCGGGGCAGTAGAGTGGCTGCGTGACCGGAAGATCCATTACTGGGGAGACATCGACACCCATGGTTTCGCTATCCTGAACCAGTTGCGGGGATTCTTTCCCCATACTGCTTCCCTTCTGATGGACCGTCCTACGCTAATGGAGCATCGAACGCTTTGGGGCTTTGAACCATCTCCCGAAACCGGCATCCTCACGCGTTTGACCGATGAGGAGAGTGCGCTCTACGATCAGCTGCGCAGCAATGAGCTGGGTGGTCAAATCCGGCTGGAGCAGGAGAAGATTGGGTTTGAGTGGCTGGTTGAGGCTTTGGGAAAGGTTTGAGCGGAGTGGTACTGTTTCCTCGGAATACTCAATAAAACTACTCTTCAAAGTATAAAAAACAATTTAGGGCCATCAAAACAGATCATCTCAAAACAAACGACAACGACATCACTCCCGAACCTGCACCGTCATCTTATCCTTCAGCTCATTGACAGAGTGCAGCACAACCCGCTGGACTTGCCAAATTTTATCATTTTGTTTAAACTTGTCCATGATTAATATTTCATGGTTTTCGGATACGAGACCACCTGTAATTGCGCTTTAATGAATATTAAATGGGAAACACTCTCATGAATAGTCCAGTAAACATTCTTGCGATTGTCGGCAGCTACCGAAAAGGAGGGATTATCGAAAGGGCTGTCGATGAGATCCTTGCTGCCGCAAGAAAAGAGGGTGCTGTAACCCGGAAAATCTCTCTGCTGGATAAACATCTTGAATTCTGCACCAACTGCCGCAGCTGCACCCAGGTTGCCGGGGAGAACTATGGTCTCTGTATCCTTGATGATGATATGAGCGCTCTCTTGCAAGAGATTGAACGGGCTGATGCCCTGGTTCTTGCTTCACCGATGAATGCCGGGACGGTCACAGCTCTAATGAAAAGATTTATTGAACGTCTTGTCTGCACTGCCTACTGGCCTTGGGGAGCCGCTGCGCCAAAAGCCCGTCGCCCCGGAAAATCAAAACGAGCACTTCTCGTGGCCTCTTCCGCTGCACCGGGCTTTCTTGCAAGATTAACGGGAGATGTCACAAAGCGACTTAAATCTGCTGCTACGATGCTTGGTGCTGAAACGGTCGGGACGCTCTTTATAGGGCTTGCTGCACAACAAAAGCATCAGGAGCTGAGCAAAAAAACAATCCATAAGGCGCATAAACTTGGTCACAAACTTGCTGCCGGCAGATCAGCGAAGGCAACCTGATGTTTGTTTTTCTTCTATATTATCACCATGTTGGCCAAGTGCATCAATGATGCCCGTTGTTTTTCTTCCATTACTCATGAATAATGCCCACTATTGCATACAGTATCGGAAACTCGCTCTACCTGAATATTACCAACCGATGTTCAAACAGCTGCTCGTTCTGCATTAAAATCAACAGCAGAACATTTCATGACAACGACCTGTTTCTCAGCACAGAACCATCGTTCGATGAGATCATGGGTGCCATTGATGCATTCAGGGATTTCGAAGAGGTTGTTTTCTGCGGTTATGGTGAATCGTTGATACGGCTTGAAATTGTCAAGCAGGTGGCAGCAGCGGTCAAGCGGAATTATTTCACTCGCGTGCGTATCAATACCGACGGACAGGCGAATCTGGTGCATGGCCGGAACATCATACCTGAGTTGGCAGGAATTGTTGATTGCCTTTCCGTCAGCCTGAATGCAGCTGATGCAGAAACATACATGCGCTTATGTCATAGCCCTTTCGGGGAGGCCGGCTTTACTGCTGTCTGCGACTTCATCCGTCTGGCAGCAGCAGAAATACCGGAAGTCATTGCAAGTGTGGTTCGTGTCCCCTCTCTTGATGTGGATGCATGTAAAGCTTTGGCTCTTTCACTGGGTGCATCGTTCCGGGTACGATCGTATTACCAGGGGTAAGCGGTGTTGACATATTTTCATGGGTAGAATAAGCTTCACGGAATCGGGAGAAGATGAACACTATTCACACTCTTCCTGTTCTTCCATTATGAACAATTCCCCCTAGAATAGTGCACTTGTTCATGGATTGAACTACACCTCACCCTGTCACTGCAAAACCTCCCCTTTTTCTTACAACCCGCCAGCAACTCTTTATGAGCAGCCAGTTGTCATGCCGCAATCTTCGCAGACTTTGCAGGTTCCATTCTGTTTGACTCGCATGGAACCGCAGTTTTCACACTGTTCACCAGTATACCCCTGAACTTTAGCCTGATAGGCCTGGCTTTGGCGGGCTGATGTGTGCGTGGATTGGGCGTGAACGGCCAGTGAGGGCTCTACAACCCTGGTATGATCTGCTGCGCCATTGCTTTTCTGCTTTCCTTCAACATCTCCATCAAGCAGCTCGTCAACCGCTTTGACATGCACAAAATCCTTGCGACCAAGGTAGTCGTATCCGATTGAACGAAAGACATAATCAAGGATGGATGTGGAGTTTTTTATGGCGTTGTGCCCCTGCACCGTTCCAGCAGGTTCAAATCGGGTAAAGGTAAAGCTGTCGACAAGTTCCTCAAGCGGCATACCGTATTGCAGAGCCTTGGAGGCAAGCACGGCAAAGCAGTTCAAAAGGCCTTTGAATGAAGCTCCCTCTTTGTACATATCGATAAAAATCTCACCGAGAGCACCATCTTCATATTCCCCTGTTCTGAGAAAAACCTTGTGGCCGCCTACATAGGCTTCACGGATATAGCCTTTCCTCCGTTTCGGCAGGTATCGGCGTTCTGAACGGTGATAAACCCGCTCGACAATCCTTTCCTGTACCTCTTTAGGGCCCTTGGTTTCGTCAAGGCTCTCTTCCGTTCCAAGCATGATAACTTCGTCGAGATCCTGAAAGCTCGATATATTGAGCGGCTGGGAAAGTTTCGAGCCATCGCGATAGACTGTTACAGCCTTGACCATATGCTGCCAGGCTGAGAGATAGACTTCACCGATTTCAGCGGTCGTAGCGGTTCCTGGCATATTGACTGTTTTGGAAATCGCACCTGAAATAAACGGCTGTACTGCTGACATCATGCGGATGTGTGCCATGTACTTGATATAGCGAACGCCGTTTTTACCGCACTTGCTGGCACAATCGAAGACCGGCAGATGTTCCAGCTTCAGATGAGGCGCCCCCTCGATGGTCATGGTGCCGCAGATATAGTCATTTGCGACTTCAGTATCCTCAAACGTCGCACCAAGGGCCTGAAGCATGTCAAAATCGGGATCGTTAAGCTGCTCGTCTGTAAATCCAAGTGCTGCACAGAAATCATCGCCGAGAATCCATTTGTTGAAAGCAAAGCGAATATCAAAAACAGTTTCAAGCTGAGACTCCACCATTTCAATCTTGTCGTCAGTAAAACCCCGGCTTTTCAGCCATTGGCGATTGATGGAGGGTGATCCGGCAAGTGTTCCATGACCCTTGCAGTAGTGTTCGATATCGTCAATCTGTGCATCGGTGTAGCCGAGCCGTTCCAGGGCTTTATGCACCGACTGGTTGACAATTTTGAAATAACCTCCGCCTGCAAGTTTTTTGAATTTAACAATGGCAAACTCAGGCTCAATGCCGGTTGTATCGCAATCCATAACCAGGCCGATCGTGCCGGTAGGCGCTATCACACTGACCTGTGCATTACGGTATCCGTATTTTTTCCCTTTTTGAAGCGCTTCATCCCAGACCTTTCCTGCCGTTTCAAATAGCTCCTTGGGACAATACTCTGAATCAATGCCACGAGGCTTTACCGAAAGTCCTTCGTACTCCTCTTCAGACATGTTCCGGGCAGCCCTGCGATGGTTGCGGATAACGCGCAGCATATCACTGGAATTTGCACTGTAACCGGCAAATGTGCCGAGATCATGAGCCATCTCCGCCGAAGTCACATAGGCCTGACCGGTCATAACCGCTGATATGGCACCGGCAATTGCAAGCGCCCTGGGTGAATCGTATGGAATACCAAGCACCATCAGAACTGTGCCAAGATTTGCAAATCCGAGACCAAGCGTTCTGAACTCATAGCTCAGACGGGCGATATCCTTTGAAGGGAAATGCGCCATAAGCACTGAAATTTCAAGCACAATTGTCCATAGATGGGATGCATGCTGCAGCTCCCTGACTTTTATTCTGCCGGAAGCCTCGTCGATAAAATGCATCAGGTTCAGGCTGGCCAGATTGCATGCCGTATCGTCAAGAAACATGTATTCCGAACAGGGATTGCTTGCATTGATGCGTCCGCTCCTGGCGCAGGTATGCCATTCGTTGATGGTGGTATCGAACTGCAGACCAGGATCTGCGCATTTCCAGGCACTGAGCAGGATTTTTTCCCACAGGTCGCGCGCTTTGACACTTCGGACATTCTTGCCGGTTGTGCGTTCATGGAACGACCAGAGGTCGTCATTTTCAACAGCCTTCATGAACTCGTTGGTCACCCTGACAGTATTATTGGAGTTCTGACCTCCAACGGTGTGATAGGCTTCCGACTCGTAATTAGAGGTATACTCTTCAAAATCAAGTGAAGTGTATCCCTGTTCGACCAAAGCAAGAACACGAATGATATAACTCATCGGCACTGCCCTGCTGAGCGCATTCTGTATCAGGCGATTAAGCCGGGGGTTTGCCTTGCGGTCAACACCATTGGCAAGAGCCTCTTCAACAATCGCCTGGAGAAAACTGGAACAGATTCTCGAACCGGCAACCAGCGAAGCCACCTTATCCTCTTCCTTCGCTTTCCATTCGATAAATTTCTCCACATCCGGGTGGTCGATATCGACGATCACCATTTTTGCAGCCCGACGTGTTGTGCCGCCGGATTTTATAGCCCCCGCCGCTGAATCGAAAATCTTCAGAAAACTCATCAGACCTGAAGAACTGCCTCCACCACTCAACTTTTCCCCACCCGCACGAAGGTTCGAGTAGTTCGTGCCCGAACCGCTGCCGAACTTAAATACCCTGGCCTCGCGGATTGCCAGATCAAAAATACCGCCTTCGTTGACAAGGTCGTCACTGACAGACTGGATAAAACAGGCGTGGGCCTGAGGCCGGCCATAAGCATCTTCCGACTCTTTTACCTCCCCGCTTTTCGGATCAACATAAAAATGCCCCTGGGCAGGCCCGGTAGTACCATAGGCAAAATTCAGCCCTGTATTAAACCATTGCGGAGAGTTGGGAGCACCCATCTGCTTGAGAATCATGAACGCCACCTCGTCGTAAAATGCCTCGGCATCATCCGGAGTATCGAAATATTTGTTTTTTTCGCCCCAATCTTTCCAGCAGCCAGCCATACGATGGACAACCTCTTTAATTGAGTGTTCGCTGCCGGTCACCGGATTGCCCTCGCTATCGGTAACAACATTGCCGTTTTCGTCGCGCTGTGGAATCCCTGTTTTCCGGAAATACTTCTGGGCAAGAATATCGGCAGCAACCTGCGACCACTGTTTCGGCACTTCGATATCGGTCATTTCAAAGACCTTCGAGCCGTCAGGATTGCGCAATACTGAAGTGCGGGTTGTGTATTCGAAACGATCGTAGACATTTTCACCGGCACTGGTGAACAGACGGGAAATTTTCATTGAAGCTCTCCGGAGTCAAATATGGAAAAGAAAGGGCAACCCTTTTTTTATTATAGAGTTACCCTTTCATAAAACCTTAAGATTTATTATTGGTTATCCGTTGATATATGCAACAATATAACCTCATGAGGATATCCAGCAATGAAGAAAAAAGAATTATTTTGCTCCAAAATGAGCATGTTTATTGTTCGACATCATGAAGGAAATTGTAAGTCCATACCTTTTTCGTCACCAGCGGCAAAAGGTGCCGCATCTGTAAAAATCAGCTGGCTCGAAATCATGGGCTGCGGCATGGTAAAACCCCAACGTCATGCGCAACTACGGCATAGCCCCCGAAGAGTGCTTTACTGCGTAAAGAAATTGACACTCTCCACTGACAAGCATATCAACCTTTCTTCAGCTCCTTGATCACATCATCGAGGGGTACAGATGGTTGACCCTGCCCTTCCGCTTTTGCTTCCCGTAGATCAATCAGATCCATATAATCTTCCATCAGCTCTTCTATTGCCTGATATTCTTCATAGGACAAAACTACAAACTCTTTTTTCCCCCCTTTTTTTATATAATCTGAGGATTAAGTCGCATGGCTTTTTTAGTGGTAATCATCGGTACGCCTCTTTTCTATGTTTTATTCGATAAACGATCACTTTTTGACCTTCAACTCCAAACAACACTCGATAGTCTCCTACTCTTAATGAGTTTCTGTTTGGCAATCTCGATAAACTCCGGATTAATTTCGTCCAAGATTCTTTGCCGCAAGTGAGGTTGTCCCACTTCCCATCAAGGGATCGAGCACAGTGTGATGAGTCTTCAATTTCAGGCTGAGTATCTGTTCATGTTCCTGTAACAAAATATTACGACGTTTGCATGAGTATAGAAAATTACCGTTGATTTGCACTTATACCTGTTGATCAAACCTTACGGGCAAATCTCTTTGTTTACTTGGCCGGTATCTGCCTGAGTGTTTCGAGAAGAAAATCCCAGAATTTCTGGACAGATGGAATGCTGACCTTTTCATCGGGAGAGTGAGGGAAGCAATTGGTCGGACCGAAAGAGATCATCTTTAAATCAGGACAGGTGCTCCCTAAAATCCCGCATTCGAGGCCGACATGAACAGCGCTGACTTTTGGAATTTGCCCGAATTTCTTTTGATAGATCTCCTGCATGATTTTCAGGATCGGGGATGTGTGATCGGGCTTCCAGCCGGGATAGCGGCCATCAAAAACCGCGTTGGCTCCAGCAAGATCAAAAAGACTTTTAATCATGATCTCCAGATCGACTTTCGCAGAATCAACCGAACTCCTGAGCAACATCTCAATAGAAATAGTGCCTTTTCCGGATGTTGCAATGGCAAGATTATTTGACGTTTCAACCAGTCCTGCCATGTCGTTGCTCATGCGCAACACGTCATTCGGACAGGCATAGAGAGCGTTCAGAAATTGAACAAAAATACTCTCCTCAATAACCGACTGACTCGGGCACACCTGCAGGAACTGCCTCGATTTTCAGGGTTGGTTCAACGGCCGACAGCTCATCTTTTATGGTGCCAGTGATGATGGTGAAGCTGTCAAGTAACTCCAGCGCTTTATCGTCTGGAAAAGCCACATGAGCAACCGATTCACGCGGGATGGCTTTGTAAAATAACCCCTTTACGATGTTCCATGCCCGGTGTAGCAGGTTTACAAATGATGACATTGCCAACCTCGTCAACAATGCTCTCCAATCCAAGGTTCTTGCCAAAATCAGAAATAAACTCCCTTATTTTTTCCTCATTCCCGGACACACGGGGGATTTGAGTCAGGAGATGAAAATTGTGCCATACCTCACGGGGGCAGATGTGTAAAATGCTGTTGTTCATTACACACTTTATGTATAAAGGCTTTCAAGCCTTTATATTACAAATACAAGAAAATTGGCTTAAATCAAGAGTAAAAAGCGACCTGATAATTACATCACTTATCGACCGGCTTTGAACTCTACAAACACCATTGGGTAACATACAATAGCTGATGGAATAATGGGAGCCGTCGGACCATCGGTATCCAACCAAGATCATCAGCCATTGGACACTCAAATTCGTTCAGAACTATGCCAACACAATTCATCGACACCCCCTGCGCAGTGATAAATGGCATAGAGATGGTGCTCACTATCAAGGCTCAACACCACTATCTCTGGTGGGCATTGGAACAGGATTGGACTATACGCTTGATATCATGATGCAATCCAATGCTTTTTTCCCCAGCTGAAGAGTGCAATCCAAGACAGCCGTGTATAATGTTGCAGGTATGGAGGCTGCCTAACAGTTGCCAGACCATTCGAGGGTGTGAATGATATTTGCCTCCTCTGATAGCATCAGCCACGGCCGAGAATTTTGAGGGGGAAGTTGACTTCCTCATGTTGTTATCCTTCCCTGTTACGCATGAGTTCTACAAGCTCTGCCGTTCGTGAAGCTTGTTTTTCGACGGCTTCGGCAAGTCGTTCCATGTCACTATGACGACCACGTTCAGTTTCCGTATCAAAGAGTATCGGTTTCTGGAAACCTTCGGAGAGCTTGAAAATATGAATACAGAGCCTGATCAGGATAACATAAAGAACTGGTAGCAGATACTCTCCGAAGATGACAGGCATCTCCTGATAATGCTGCATCAGGCCTTGCCAGTCACCGCTGAAAAGCACATCCCATTTCAAAAAAAAATAGATGTAGACGACCGGATGAAAAACAAGAAAGAAACGCATGACTTTCGATTGCCGCCGGTTTGCGGGTTCGCTTTCATATTTGGAGAGCAGCCAGGGAAAATGGCCTACAAGCATGGCCGCCCTGCGATCATTGAGATAATGTGCCCCCTGAAGTGCTGAATCAATAAAGGAGGAGACCTGGCTTAAAAGCACGGTGGAGAGAATAGTGGCAAGAAAAGAATAACTGAGATCGTCGAACTTGAACGATCCGGCAAGGTACGGGAGCGTAATGGTTTTCGGTTTAATGACAATAAAAAGCATGGCAATCCCTGCGAGCAGAAGAGAAAAGGTGTGGAGTTTGCGCGCATGACGAAGACTTTCGATAACGGCATCAGCGTTCGCTCCCTGCATCGAATTCCCCGGAGGATCTATCCTCAGGAGAGCTGCAGAATCGGTGAGAGGCGAGTAGAGGCCATTGACGCCGATATCGCAGCCTTGAACGTCACGATAAATTGTAAAAATATCTATAGTGCTTTTACTGAAATTAACACCACTGAGATTTGATCTGCTGAGGTCTGCTCCGCGCAGATCTGCTCCCCGTAAATCCGCTTCAGCGAAATTTGCCTCAACGAGGTTAGCTTTTGAAAGGTTCGCGCCACTGAGATTGGCTCCGGAAAGGTTTACTCCCCGCAGATCGAGAGCTGCAAGGGAGAGGTCGTGCAGATCAGGAAGGATATCCGCATGCTCCATGCGCCATTGGTTCCATAGAATAACCCCCTGTTTAAGAAGCTTCAGGTGTTCAGAATCAGTCATGATCAGGATTTTTTTCGAACATAGTTCAGCACGGCCTTAAGCAGTGAGGAACTCTGGATGACCTGAATATAGGCCTCTTCCTGGGTCATATTCCTGTTTTCTTTCCTCATTTTTATCCCAAGTCTGCGGGCAGTGTTGGCAACTTTTGCAATTTCACGGGCAAGATCGGATTCGTTCTCAATGGTGATTTCACTCATGTTCCGCTGAATATAACCAATGCTGTTTCTGACACTGCCTTCAATTATACCGTCATTGACAGCGTGACGTTTTTTGTTGAAATCGTCATACTCTGTGTTATGCAGAGGCATCGACAGATCACCGATGTAATGCGCACAGAAAACCAGTGGATATTCAGCATATTTGCCGGAAGCACTCTCTTCTTTATACGCTCTCACCGCACCAATAATGGCTCCGTAGAGATGCCCCTCTGCATCGCCGGTTTTATTGTACCGGGCTGCCTGTTCAAGAACCATAGCTTCATCAACTTCTTTCTGCGCATTGTTGTTATAGTAGTGGTTCTTTTCTTCTGCAGGCCTGAATTCACTTTTCGACTTGGCGACATCAGGGGCCGCAGCACTGTACCAAAGCTCAAAACCAGCTGCCTCGGCAATAGACAAATGGGTCTTGTCGTGCCAGGCGTAGGCCTGTACTGACGACAGCATCAAGGAAAACATCATGGAGAGAAAAGCAACTCCCCTGGATAGGGTGTACATGAATGCCTCTTACGTTTTAGTGATTTGGTTAGACGCCCGATGGCGCTGGTGTCATTTCAAGCATTTTTCTGATGGAGCCCAGGGATGCAAGACGAAGAGTTTCGTCGATGACAATCTCGGGCTTGCGGTTCAGCATGCACTGATAGAGCTTTTCAAGGGTATTCTGCTTCATCTGCGTGCAGACACTGAATGGATTGTCAGGATCCTTGGGTGCAGGGATGAAAGTTTTTTGCGGAGAACGCTTCTGCATTTCATATAGAATACCGGGCTCTGTGGCCACAATAAACTGTTCTGCAGAACTTGAAACGGTATAGTCCAGAAGGGCCTTCGTTGAACCTGTAAAAGCAGCATGACGAAGAACCTCCTCCCGGCATTCGGGATGGGCTATTAGTTCAGCATCCGGGTGCTCATGACATGCCTTAAGAATATAATTTTCGGAAAACGCATCATGAACATAGCAATACCCCTGCCAGAGAATCATCTCCCTCTGGAGTTTCCTTGAAATATAGCCGCCAAGGTTTCTGTCGGGACCAAAAATAATCTGCTTTTCTGCGGGAATCTGACGGATGATCTGTTCGGCATTGGACGATGTGCAGGTTATATCGGAAAGTGCTTTGATATCGGCCGTAGAGTTGATATAGGTAATGACAATGGCTTCCGGATAGTGCTCTTTGAATTTTTTGAACTCTTCAGCCGGGCAACTGTCGGCAAGAGGACACCCTGCATAGGCATCAGGCATCAGAACAAGCTTTCCGGGATTAAGGATTTTCGCGGTTTCAGCCATAAAATAGACCCCGGCAAAAACAATCACATCAGCATCATTTTTTTCGGCCGCTCTTGCAAGGGCCAGACTATCGCCGACAATATCAGCGATTTGCTGTATTTCAGGAACCGTATAGTAGTGAGCAAGAATAAGGGCATTCATCTTTGTTTTAAGGACTCTTATTCGCCCAAAAAGCTCCTCATGAGCAATATTTCCGGTCATAATCTGATTAACATTCGGTTGCAAACAAAGGAGTGCGGGATTGCGGAAATCATTGACCTGGATTACTTCAAATAGTAGTCGAGATCGTCATCTTCCCTGATCAAAAGCAGTATAGCTGAATTCGGGACAATGATATATCTCTCCCCTTCATACTCAATCTCATAGGAACTGTTCTGGATAAAAATAGCCATATCACCGACTTGCGCCTGCAATGGGATATACTGAGCGGTGGTAACGCGTTCTTTCCAGGGTTCGTCCGACTCAGGGGGTGGACCAATAGGGTAGCCCGGCCCGGTTTTTATAACATAACCACTCTGGATTTTCTCTTTTTCCTGAACACCTGGAGGGAGGTAAATTCCGGATTTTGTTCTTTCGTCAAGAGATTTTGGTTTGATTAATACTCTATCACCGACAACAACAAATTTATCTGTTATATTTATATTATGAGTCATGTATTTTCTCTTGACCTGTTGACCATACGTAACTTGCATTTTATGAAGAAAAGGTAACAAAAATTATGTATCGGGCAAATCCGGAGAGCTGAGACATGCAATAACAACAGGGGCAACTCCAGCAGGAACACCAAAATAACTGAAAGAACATTCACAACGTGATACAGTATACCTATCCGGTTTCATGAGCAAGCACTCATGGCTGGAAACGGCTGGTCACTTCTTAAAAATCGGAACCTGAAACGTGCAGAAGTTTTTCACTCTTTTTGTCAGGTATAACAATTATCTGCTTTTTGTTGTTTACTGCGGTATTTCATTTCTTTTTATAAAGTTTCAGGATAAGGACCTGCTCACCAGACTGCGTACTAACGGAATTGAGTTCAGCGCCTTCATTACCGACAAAATGATGAGCTATAGTTATGTGCTTCATCTGAGAGAAGAAAATGATCGGCTGATGCGCATCAACACTAATCTTCTTTCAAGGGTGCTGAACATTGAAACTGCAGCCTTGGATAACCGAAACCGCAAGAAAATTCTTGCCGATACCACATTAAACGCTTCAAAGTTTATTATGGCAAGGGTGGTGAACCGTAAATTCAGTGATCGGGAGAACATGCTGCTTATCAATGCGGGAAGAATGAATGGAATTAAAAAAGACATGACCGTTTTGACACCAGAGGGACTTGTTGGAAGAGTAACCACTGTTTCCGAGCATTTTGCAAAGGTGATGCCGGTCATCAACACAGACTTCAAGGTCAGCGTGGTGTCTGACAAAAGCAACAGCATGGGTCTTCTCAGCTGGAACGGCGGCAGGGAGTTCATCGCCCAAATTGAAAACATCCCCATAAGCAGCAGTCTCAAGATACATGAACAGTTCCTCACTTCAGACTTCAGTACATTTTCGATCCGCGGCATTCCTGTGGGTAAAGTGGTAAGCATAAAACCCGATAAACTTTTTTTGACAGTGGAAATAAGGCTTGCCGTTGATTTTTCGTCATTGACCTATGTACTGATTGCGCCACTGAAAAGTCAACCCGAAAAAACAGAGATGATCGGAGAGAATGCCTCAGGTGAAACATTTCCTTAATTTCAGACATTGAGTTGTGACCAAAAAATATCCTCTTTATATCGGCATCCTTGTTATTGTCGCACTGGTGCAGGAACTCGGGTTATCCCACCTTACCCTTTATAACGTATCCCCCGATATTGTCACCATTTTTCTTGCTTTCATTTCAATAACCATTGGCCAAAAAGCCGGCACGAGTTTCGGGTTCGCTGCCGGTTTGCTTACTGGCATTCTTTCGGGAAACATGGGTCTGAATATGCTTGCAAGAACAATTGAAGGTTTTATTGCAGGTTTTTTCAATATCCCGGAAGACAGCCATGCGACCGCTAAACAAATAACAAAACGCATCTATGGAGCCATCGTGACGGCTGGTTTTTGTGCCAATGCAGTCATGGTCGCAGGATACAACCCTCTCGCACTTTCTCCAGCTTACCGAATATTTGTTCTTGGATTCCTTGAATCTTTATTCACCCTCATCCTTGCCGTTATCTTAAACCGGTTATTTTTGAGAAAATCATTTGCAGGCTGAACAATGGATCAACTTCAGCGAAGCATCGGGGTCGTATCGCTTTTTGTAATAATTGTTTTTTCCGTTCTGTTCGGTCGGCTTTTTTATCTTCAGGTCCTTAATTTTCAGGAGCTCGGATCGATTTCAACCTCTAACAGCATTCGCCGAATCCGTACTCAGCCACCAAGGGGGCGGATGATTGACAAAAACGGGCTTATCGTGGTCGACAATCAGGCGCTCTATACAGTCAAGGTCATTCCTTCTGAATTCGGAAAAGCCAAAACAAATTTACTCGCATGGCTTTTGGAAATAGACAAAAGCGAACTGACCGAAAAAATCAATAAAGCTTCTGAACTTAACCGATTTTCTGCAATAACCGTCAGCCGCAATCTGAACGCTATACGGATAGCTCGGCTGAGCGAAAATCTCTGGCAGCTTCCCGGCGTAATTATTGATACTGACAACAAGCGAAAGTATCCTGATTCCTTTCACGGAGCCCATATTTTCGGTTATACACGTCCCATATCAAAAGAACAGATTGAGGAACTGGACGATGAAAGTTATGCGCCGGATGACAAGATCGGATTCAGCGGACTCGAAAAGTATTATGAAGAGTGGCTGAGAGGTGAAAAAGGAGCTCGTTTTGAAATGATTACTCCTTTGGGAAAATCTGCAGGAAAATACAATAACGGAAAAAATGATATTCCATCCGTAATGGGCGATGATCTTTACCTCGCTCTTGACGGAGGCCTCCAGGAGCTTGCCGAACAACTCCTGACAAAAACCGGAAAATCGGGTGCTGTTGTAGCAATGGACCCCTCCACCGGTGGAATCCTTGCCCTTGCCAGTGCTCCTGACTACGATCTTGATACGTTCAACGGCTCTACCGACCGTAAAGGATGGAACGATATTATTACCTCTCCTCAGAAGCCGCTGTTTAACCGAACAATTCAGGCAGTCTATCCTCCAGGATCCGTCTATAAGATGATTCTTGCCATGGCTGCGCTTGAAGAAAAAAAAATCGATCCTCAAAAGAAAATACTTGACACAGGGGTCTTCAGGTTTGGCAATAGACGATTTCTCAGTAATGAAGGCAAGGGGCACGGATGGGTCGATATGAGAAATGCCATTACCGTTTCATCGAATGTTTATTTTTATAATCTGATTTTTAATGTCGGATTTGAAAATTGGACAAAATATGGGAGCATGTTCGGTTTCGGAGAAAAATCCGGCATTGACCTCCCCGGAGAGAGGTCAGGCCTTCTGCCATCTGCAACATATTACGATAAACGGTACGGGAAAAACAAGTGGACAAAAGGATATATGGTCAGCCTTGCCATTGGCCAGGGGGAACTTGGTACGACACCGGTGCAGCTTGCCGCCTACGCTGCAGCTATCGCAAACAACGGAACACTCTATCAGCCTCATATCCTCAAGGGATATCGGGATTCAGAAACCGGTCAATATTTTCCCTTTCCCTTTGCAAAAAAACAGCTGCCAATTTCAGCGTCAACCTTCAGTCTGATTAAGGACGGCATGACTGGTGTTGTGCAGCGGGGTACAGGAACGCTGGCGAAAGTCCCCGGTATCACCATTGCAGGGAAAACCGGAACTGCACAAAATCCCCATGGCAAGGATCATGCATGGTTTATCGCTTTTGCCCCTGTTGAAAATCCGAAAATCGCTTTGGCGGTACTTGTCGAAAATGCCGGTTTCGGCGGTTCCATTTCTGCCCCGATTGCCCGTGAGCTGATAAAGTATTATTTACAGGGAAGGGTAATGCCCGGTGCATCTCCTCAAAAAGGGATTAAAGCCTCCAATACGCCATTACCGACACCCGAGAGTACGGATAACGATCTGCCGGTGATTGAGCCTGAACAACCGCTGAATACCACAGTACCTGCATCAGGGGCAACTCCTGAGAATAAAAGCGGAAAGCAGCAGAACAATGATTTATAAGCATGACCCAGCATCCATCCTGGGATTCCTTGAGGATACAAGTAATCTAAAAACGGGGCATACTCCGGGAGTGTTTTTTCCGGAAACAATCGATGAACTTTCCGATCTGCTTAAAAGCGCGCCGAAAGAACACCGCCGTTTCACCATTGCCGGAAACGGAACAGGGACAACCGGCGGCAGAATCCCTCTGGGTGACTATGTCATTTCCATGCAGAAGCTCGACAGGATCGGAGAGCTGGTTGAACTCTCCTCTGACAAGGCCTTTATTACCGTTCAGGGCGGTGCGCTCCTTGATGATATCCAGAAAAAAGTCGAACAGAACGGCTGGTTGTATCCGCCGGATCCAACTGAAAAGCTCTGTTTCATCGGCAGCACCATCGCGAACAACTCTTCAGGAGCACGATCCTTCAAATACGGATCAACAAGAAAACATATTGCAAGAATTCTTCTTGTCCTCCCCCAGGGCGATCTGCTTGACCTTACACGCGGGGCATGTCTGGCGGATGAACACGGAATGTTTCACCTAAGCCTGCCTCTAGCAGGTTCTCTTGCATTCCAGAGGCCGCAATACCGAATGCCTGATACATCGAAGCATAATGCAGGGTTCTTTTCAGAGGAGAGCATGGATCTCATCGACCTCTTTATCGGCTCTGAAGGCACACTCGGTATTATTGTTGAGGCTGACCTCATGCTTATTCCCCTGCCGGCGGCAGTCATCTCCTGCGTTGTCTACTTCAGAAACTTCGATGATCTCTTCAAATTTGTCAGCCTGCTGAAAAATCCCCAAAACCATGTCATGCCAAGGGCAATAGAGTTTTTTGATCAACATTCACTCGGGTTTTTAGCTACAAAATATTCTGAAGTGCCTTCCGACAGCTGCGGAGCGGTTTTATTAGAGCAGGAAACTACACCTGCAACAGAAGAAAACGACCTTGACGCACTATTTGAACGAATGGAGTCCTGCAACGCCATGACCGACGAATCATGGATAGCACTTGACCGTGATGAACAGGCACGATTACGTGAGTTCCGCCATGCATTACCTCTCATTGTCAACGACTGGCTCAGCAGGCAGCAAGAGAGTAAAATCAGCACTGACATGGCTGTACCGGATGGAGCGTTCCGTGAGCTTTTCGATTTCTATCGCAATGGATGTGAAGAACACGGATTTGTCTATATTATTTTTGGCCATATCGGCAATGCCCACGTACACCTGAACATCCTCCCCCGCACCAGAGAAGAGTTTTTAAAAGGCAAATCCCTCTACCGGGAATTTATCGCTAAAGCTCTTTCACTTGGCGGAACACTCTCCGCCGAACACGGCATAGGAAAGCTTAAGTCGGAATACCTTGTCGAAATGTACCATGAACACGGCATACAGGAAATGGTACGGATAAAAAAATGCCTGGATCCATTTCTGATCCTCAACATAGGAAATCTTATTCCTGTTGAATATCTGGAAACGGAATAAGAAATTATCCCCTTTCACAGAAGTATTGTTGATACGATAATTGAAAAGGAAATCTTCAGGAACCTTCCACAAGGCGAGCCACATCATGGCCGCATGTTGCGCACTTTCCTTTCAAAAGCAGGTCACCCTTTATAATTGCACCGGAATAATCAACAATCTCAACTGCTTCTCGACAGCGCGAACAGAAAACATTGGAAAGTATCTGCTCTCTGTATTGCATAGGAATCGCTGCCCAAAATTCATCAGAATCTCGCGTGAATTCAGGGAAATTTAATATGGCCATCGTGAGTGTTTTTTTAAAAGATCAGCAACCTATCAGCCAAAAACAAAAATAGAACAGAATCCACCAAACACTGCGTCACAATCTTATTTATTTCAGTCGAGAGTTGTCCACTAACGCTATTCAACCACCTCCCATAATCCAACCAGACAGGAAAATTGCGTGTACCATTTTTGTATGGCCGCTGATGCGCTAAAGCCCTGCTGACTGCTTCAGGTTCATGGGCAATGACGGTTAAAAGAATCCGTGCTGCCCTATCAGGTTGACGGCGTTTTTGTTCCCAATCTTGTACCGCCCGAACATCAAAGCCAAACCGCGAAGAAAATTCAGGTTGCGTCAACCCCAAACTTTTGCGGATAGACTTAACGTCAATTTCCTCTGGAACATGAACAGTAAAGCCGTCACTCGATTCGCCACGTGCATAGGCCAGCGCCTGGTTTGCGGACTTGATAAGTTTACTTCCTGCTTTGGACATAGTTTTTAACTATTCACGAGATAATCCGGCGTTTCTATAACAATACGCTCAGAGCCTGCAGGGCAGTACCAAGTTGTCAGTGCAAAGGGAGTTTGAGTTGGGGGGAGAAGTTGTTGGAGAAGTGTACGTTATGAATAACGTCACCACCCCATAACCCGTATAAGTGATTGAACTTCAGAAGATTAACCAGATTATAAATGGTTTGAATTTTACGTATTATATGGGTTACAAATCAGAAATCTGCTGTTTTGGCGGAATAGTTTCATGATTATTGTATGGACGTTGGTGGCGGGCTTAAGAACATATCACATCTATGTAGAGAAATACATGGCTCATAAACTTTCGTTGTCGTGGTTAGAAAACTTCCTTGAAGAAGCCTGCGAATCGCTTCGCGGGAACATGGATGCTTCCGAGTATAAAGAGTATGTCATTGCCATGCTCTTTTTGAAAAGAGTCAATGACCAGTTTGATATTGAACGCCTGTTAAGGAAAGGGCAGCTTGAAAAACGCGGTGTGCAAGGCAAAGAGCTCGAAGCTGGCCTGGAGCGTGAAGACGCTTACAAGTTCTTTGTTCCTCAGCGTGCCCGATGGGAAATAATCAAGCACCAGAAGCAGGAAGTAGGCTCTGAGCTGATGAAAGCATTTGCCGAACTGGAAGAGAAGAATCTCGGCAGCCTTGAAGGTGTTCTTAAGCCGATCGATTTCAATAAAACCTTTGGCAAAAACAACAAGCGGATTACTGATTCAGACATGGTTGAACTCATCGGCCATTTCGATAAGGTGGTTCTTACTGATGACAATCTTGAATTTCCCGATCTGCTTGGTTCAGCGTATGAATACCTGATCAAATATTTTGCCGATAGTGCAGGAAAAAAAGGCGGCGAATTCTATACGCCTCGTACCGTTGTAACGCTGCTGGTAAACATTCTCGACCCGGCGCAGGATGCCGAAATCTGCGACCCTACTGTCGGTTCGGGCGGTTTGCTGATTGAATCGTTCAACCATGTCGAAAGCAAATATGGCAGTGCCAGAAAACTGACGCTGTACGGTCAGGAAAAGAACGGAACCACCTGGAGCTTGTGCAAGCTTAACATGCTCTTTCATGACATTCTGGATGCACAGATTGAAAACGGCGATACGCTGAATGACCCAAAGCATATCGAAGGTGCTGAACTGAAGCGGTTCGACATTGTTATTGCCAATCCGCCCTTTTCGCAGAACTATTCCACCGACAGCATGAAGTTCAAAGATCGCTATCAATTCTGGATGCCCACCAAGGGGAAAGCGGATTTCATGTTTGTTCAGCACATGATCAGTACACTCAAATCAACCGGGCGCATGGCTGTAATTATGCCTCACGGGGTTCTTTTCCGTGGCGGTGAAGAACGCAAAATGCGAGAGTGGATGATAACGCGTGGCTATCTTGAGGCGGTTATCGGTCTGCCTCCTGCACTATTTTACGGTACCGGCATTCCTGCTTCCATTCTGATTATCAATCGTGCCGGTGCAGCTACCCGGAAGGAGGTGCTCTTTATCAATGCCGACCACGAGTACAAAGAGGGAAAGGTTCAGAACACCCTGCGCTCCGAAGATATTGAAAAAATAGCTTATGTATACCGGAACAAACGGGCACTGGACAAATACAGTAATGTGGTCACTGTTGCAGAACTGGAAAAAGAGGAGTTCAACTGCAATATCCGACGCTATGTCGATAACAGCCCGCCTGCCGAACCCCACGATGTTCATGCGCACCTCAATGGGGGTATTCCGGGTACGGAAGTTGAAAACCTTGCCGATTACTGGAAAAACTATATCGGTATTCGCGAAAAACTGTTTGTGCCGGTCAAGAATACCTATTCGCAATTCGTGCCGGCTATTGAAAGCAAGGAGAGTTTAAAAGCATTTCTTGATGCAAGCACCGAACTGAAAAGCAAGCATCAGGAATTTGCGAAAAGCCTTACTGCCTGGTGGAATGAAAACCTGCCGGCCCTGGAAGATTTGCCCAGAAAGAAGAACGTCTATGACCTCTACCATGCTTTTTCTGCGACCATAGCCGAGCGCATCAGCAAGCTTGGTATTCTTGACGAATTTAAGAGTCGTGGTGCCTTTGCCAGTTACTGGAATGCTCTTTTTACCGACCTTCGCAGTGTATCGGCCAGCGGATGGAATGCTGACCTTATTCCTGATGAGGAAATTCTGCAAAGCCAGTTTCCCGAAGTGCTCAAGGAGATGCAGGACAATGAGGCCCGGCGTGATGAGCTGGATGCCTTGTTCAAAGAGGTGAATGAACTGGAAGAGGGTATATGGAGTGAAGATGATTACGAAGTTTTCCCAAAAGATGAACTTGCTGAAGTTAAGTCACAAATCAAGGTATTTGGTGGAGAACTCAAAGAGATTACCCGTGATATAAAAAACAAAGGGAAGCAGGTTAAAGCACTGAAAAAAGCTGGTGAATCTTTTATCCCGATTGAACACGTGATTGCCGAGATGGGAAACCTGGCAGAAGAATTAGCCAAACATATTGCCGAACAGGAAACGCGTATTGCCCGTCATACGGAACTGGAGGCTGAGCTTAAGGCCTGCAAGAAGATCATCAAAGAGATTAAAGAGCGCAAAGATAAGCTGGTCGAAGAGGCCCGCAATAAAATTGACAGTGCTGAAGCCAGGCAGCTCATTCTGGCGCGGTGGGAACGAACGCTTTACGCGACAGTAGAAGAGTACCTTGCGCAGTACAGCCGTACGCTCCGCACAAGCCTCGAAAACCTATGGGAAAAATACCATCAGCCATTGCACAGTATTCTGAAAGAACGCGATGCTGCGAGTGTTGAGCTTGCAGGGTATTTGAAGGAGTTAGGGTATGAGTGAGGAACAGTCTAAATCCTTTGAAGTCATTCGAATACTGATTCTCTTGTTTTGATTCAGCGTGTTCTTTGCGCACTGCTGGAGCTTGTTATTTTCTTTTTTTGAATCCTTGACCGATACCCATTCACCATCTTCATAGGATTCAAGGATATCCTTTTCTTCGTCATATTGAACGCTCTTTTTCATCTTTCTTCACTCACGTATTTGTTGGTAGCTTTTCTACTGGGAATAATTGTCTTGAGAAATATCTCATCATTACTCTCAACATAAGGAAGAATAGAGGCGTAAGTCCCAATCATAACAGCTTATTACTTGACTGATGCGATCGGGAGATAAAGAAATTCTTAATAAGAAGAAACAAAGAGAAGAATATGAGTTATGGGACAAATGGGGCATATAGGACTTATAAAAAGATGGGGTTGGCGGGGTAAGGTGAGAAAATAGATCCCTCACTGCGTTTCGGGATGACAAGAGGAGGTTCTGTTGGGATGACAAGGGGGTAAATTCGGGATGAGAAGAGAATCCTGCCGAATCGGGTTGCGTTTTGGTCATGTCCTTGTAAAACTCATGATAAAGACTGATCTTCACTGTACAGGTCGACTTCCGCAGTCTCAGGCGGGCTGAGAATAACTGAAAACAAGCACAGTTACTCTATTGCTAACTTCCAATAAAAGAAGATATTATGTAATAACAAGCAACACTGTTCGGATTGGAAACGGAAAATCATTGAAGGTCAAGGTGGCGAAAAAACAACATGTTCAGCAATACGTACAGGCCATTCAGAACAGAAAGGCCCGTTTTGAATTTGAGATTCTCGATACCATTGTTGCCGGCATCCAGCTTTTCGGCAGCGAGGTGAAATCAGTGCGCCTTGGAAAGGCCAGCCTCAGCGACAGCTTTGCCATTATCCATCATAACGAGGTGTGGCTTGAAAACATGCAGATCACTCCCTACGAGCATAACCATATTGAAATGCTTGAACCGAAACGGAGCCGGAAACTGCTGCTGCACAAAGATGAAATCCGGAAAATTCTTACAAAGATCAATGAAAAGGGATTGACACTGGTGCCTTTGAAAGCTTTTTTCAATTCGAAAGGGCTGCTCAAGATTGACCTTGCCATAGCCAAAGGCAAAAAGCTCTACGACAAGCGGGAAACAATTAAAAATAGGGAAAACCAGCGGCAGATGGAGCAGATCAAAAAACAATACTAAACCAAAAACCTGGAATCCATGCGTTTTCCGACTGTACAGGAACAGCTTGATATTATTGTCGGCAATGTGGTTGAAATTATCAGCGTCGATGAACTTGAACAAAAACTTCTCCAGAGCCTGAAAACCTGCAAACCGCTTAAGATTAAACTCGGTGCAGATCCTTCGCGACCTGATTTGCATCTGGGGCACTCGGTTGTTCTGAGGAAACTCAGGGAGTTTCAGGATCTTGGGCATGAAGCCATTCTGATTATAGGCGACTTTACCGCCATGATCGGCGACCCCTCGGGAAAAAGCAAAACAAGACCGCAGCTCTCAGCTGAAGAGGCGAGGGAAAACGGTTTAAGCTACTTCGAACAGGCCTCGAAAATTCTTGACCCAGAAAAAACAACCATCTGCTATAATGCCGACTGGCTCGGGAAAATGAGTTTTGCCGATGTCATAAAACTTTCAAGCCACTACACTGTTGCTCGGATGCTTGAGCGTGATGACTTCGAAAAGCGGTATCGTGCCCAGGAACCTATTTCTATTCACGAGTTTCTCTATCCCCTTGCCCAGGGCATGGATTCAGTACACCTGAAAAACGATGTTGAACTCGGCGGAACCGATCAGAAATTCAACCTCCTTGTCGGCAGAGATCTCCAGAGGGAGTATGGAATAGCTCCTCAGGTATGCATTACCATGCCGCTGCTTGTCGGCACTGACGGTAAGGAGAAGATGTCAAAATCGCTCGGCAATGCCATCTGTTTCAATGACTCACCTGCCAATATGTATGGCAAAGCGCTTTCAATTCCTGATACGCTCATTGAGACCTACTGCAAACTTCTGATACCACGGAACGAGGCAGGTGCAGCTGAAATCCTTGAACAGATGGAAGCAGAACCGAGAGCTGCCAAACGGGCTCTGGCAAAAAAAATTGCAGCGCTTTACTATTCAGAAGAGGATGCAGAAGGGGCTGAAACCCACTTCGATCAGGTTTTTATTCACAAGAAAGCTCCGGATACGCTTGAACTTCTTGAATTTGACGAACCATCAATGCCGATCATCAACCTTCTGATCACCCTTGGAGCTGCAGTCTCAAAAAGTGAGGCACGAAGAATGATTGAGCAGAAATCGGTGCTTGTGGGCGATAGAAAAGTTGAAGAGATCAATGAGGCAATTGATCTTGAAATTGAACCAAAAATCATCAGAGTCGGAAAAAGAAAATTTTTTAAAGTGGCTATAAGAAAAACATTTTGAATACCACCTCTTTTTCCTATAATTCGTCAATTTCGAACCTGTAAACGATTTGAGCAACACCTAAATCCGGAGGCACTGCATTGTCATTTGTCCCATCAAAAGTTTTTTTCACCAAAGGTGTGGGAAGGCACAAAGAATATCTCTCATCATTTGAGCTTGCCCTGAGAGAGGCCAAAATTGAAAAATGCAATCTGGTTACAGTATCAAGTATTTACCCTCCTCACTGTGAACGCATCACGGTCGAAGAAGGCCTGAAACATCTCGCTCCAGGTCAGATCACCTTTGCGGTCATGGCTCGTAATTCAACCAATGAATACAATCGGCTTATTGCGGCTTCAGTCGGCGTTGCCATTCCCGCTGATGAAACGCAGTATGGCTATCTGTCGGAACACCATCCGTTCGGGGAATCTGCAGAGCATTCCGGAGAGTATGCAGAAGATCTGGCAGCAACAATGCTGGCCACTACCCTTGGAATAGAGTTTGATCCAAACAAGGACTGGGATGAGCGTGAGGGTATTTATAAAATGAGCGGCAAAATTATTAACTCCTACAACATCACCCAGACTGCCGAAGGTGAAAACGGCCTTTGGACAACGGTCATTTCGTGCGCCGTTCTCCTGCCGTGATGAGGTTACACAATCGCATTCCGCATAAGAAAGCTTGCTAAACGGGGAAGAGGCAGACTATTGCCCTATTCCCCGTTTGCAGTTAAAGAGGTTCAAGATACCACAGAATAACCTTTAATCAACGATGCACCACGGTTATGACTGAATCAATAAAAACAGATGTTCTGGTCATCGGCAGCGGTATTGGCGGACTTTATTTCGCTATTCACATGGCCGACCACGCCAAAGTCACAATCATCACTAAAAAGGAAAGTTCCACCTCCAATACCAACTGGGCCCAGGGAGGTATCGCTGCTACCATTGATGACAACGACAGCGCCGAACTTCATATTGCTGATACCCTCGAAGCCGGTGCCGGGCTATGCAATGAGGAAATGGTCTCGCTTATGGTCAGGGAAGGCCCTCAGCACATAAAGCGACTTACAGAACTGGGTGTCAACTTTACAACCTCAGACCACAACAATCTGCACCTCGGCAAAGAGGGCGGACACTCCAGGAGCAGAATTGTCCACGCACATGACTTGACCGGAAAAGAGGTTGAATCTGCACTGCTCAATCGTATCAACAACCATCCCAATATCACCCTGCTTGAGCACCATTTTGCTATTGAGCTGCTTACAGAGCATCACCTGGGAATCAAAACAAACGATATCAGCTGTTACGGGGCCTACGTTCTTGACTCAATGCAGCGCCGTCCGAAAAAAATTCTCGCAAAAATCACCATGCTGGCATCCGGCGGCCTGGGACATGTCTATCCTTACACAACCAACCCTGAAATTGCGACCGGAGATGGTGTGGCTATGGGGTATCGGGCCGGAGCTGAGATTGCCAATATGGAGTTTATCCAGTTTCATCCAACCTCCCTCTATCATCCGAAAGCCAAATCATTTCTGATTTCCGAGGCTGTCAGGGGATTCGGAGGAGTATTGAAACTGAAAAACGGTCAGGAATTCATGCACAAATATGACAAACGTCAGAATCTTGCACCTAGGGATATTGTCGCCCGTGCCATTGACTCGGAAATCAAAAAAAGCGGTGAGGATTGTGTTTTCCTTGATGTAACGCTTATCGATCCGGAAAAAACAAAGGAACATTTTCCCAATATCTACGAGACCTGTCTCAGCTTCGGCATTGATATGACCAGAGAGATGATCCCCGTTGTCCCTGCCGCACATTATTCCTGCGGAGGCTTACGTACAGACGATATGGGACGAACCACCATCAACCGTCTCTATGCCTGCGGAGAGACCAGTTGTACCGGGGTTCACGGGGCAAACCGTCTTGCAAGCAACTCTCTGCTTGAAGCTCTTGTTTTTGCCTGGAGAGCATGCGGCGATATCCGCGAACAACTTTACAAATTAAACAATACCGTCGATTTTCCTGATTGGGACGATACAGGAACGGTCAATCCCGAGGAGTGGATTCTTGTCTCACACAACAAGCGGGAAGCACAGCAGGTCATGAACGATTATGTCGGTATAGTGCGAAGCGACCTCAGACTCCAGCGGGCGAAAAGAAGAATTGACTTCCTTAAAGAGGAAACTGAGTCCTACTTTAAAAAGACTAAAATCACGACACAGATCCTCGAACTGAGAAACATTATCAAGGTGGCAAACCTTATCATCGAGAGCGCCATAAAACGCCGCGAATCAAGAGGATTGCACTTCACAACCGATTATCCGGTGAAAGATGACAAACATTTTTTGATTGACACGGTTTTGAGGTCGTTTTGAAAAAAGAGAAGCATAGGTCTTATAGGGCCTATGGTACCTATAGGACTCATATTTTGGGCTACTTAACCTCCTGCCAGTCTCTGGCGTAGCGGAAATCTATACCTGGGGTTCGGCCTGAAATTTTGGCAATGACCGGCATCATTCTTTTGTACTGGTTTCGGACAACCAACTTCCTGACTCTGTCATAGAAGGATTCAGGAACACCTTTATTGAGCACAGTCTGTTTATCCATTCTCTTTTCGAGCATCATATAGAGCAGCAGATCAACGGCTTCATAGCTGAAACCGAGGTCATCCTCATCACTCTGTCCTTCCCAGAGATCAGCTGAAGGAGCTTTGACAATCAGTTCTTCAGGTATGCCAAGATGACGAGCAAGACCCCTTATCTGGGTTTTATAGAGATCGCCTATTGGATTGACTGCAGAGGCCATATCACCGAACATGGTACCATAACCGAGGAGTAACTCTGTTTTATTGCTTGTTCCGGCAACAAGCCGGCCGTCTCTTGCTGAAACATCATAGAGAAAAACCATTCTTGTACGGGCCATGATGTTCCCCCTTCTCAGCAGCTGATCAGACGGTATTGTCGAGAAAAAAGCGTCCACCACCGGAGTTATGGAAATCTCTTCAGCCCGTATGCCATGCTTCCGTATCATCAGATCAGCATGCTCGATGCTTTCAGGACTGCTGGTTGCATAGGGCATCATGAGAGCGAGGACATTGCCTGCACCAAGCGCACGAACGGAAAGTTCACACACCACCGCTGAATCTATTCCACCTGAAAGGCCAAGCACAATCGAGTTGAACCCGAACTTACGTATCTCATTGACAAGAAAGGCCTTGAGAATATCTTCAACAATACCGTAATCGAGATGGAGATCCTGAACCTTCATAATGTGAGGCCATCTAAAAGTTGAACAACCGCATGACAGCCCTGATCAGCAGAAAAACCGAAGTATTGACCGTCACTACAAAAAACGCTGTATTTCGCATTGCGTTGTCGGTAACGCCGGAAGCGAAATCAAGCATAACCGCCAAACCGGTTTTACCGATCACAAGAGCATAGACAAGAGCAAAAAAGGCAAAAAGCCAGCTCCAGCTGCCGGTAAAGTAGAGAAGCTCGAAGAGCCATACAGGAGTCATAGAATAACAGAAAACCGTTAATATTCCGTCTTTTATATGCTCAGAACGTTCCCGCGCGAGTAAATAAGCCGACCCTCCCATCATAAGATAGAGCGCGGCAATATCGATCAAAAAGTTCGCTATGGCAAAAATCATAGCCTGACGGGGGAGACCTATCAAAGGAAACTTTGCGAGCTGCACGAGAGCAATAACGGGAACGGCATAATCCCTGAGCACATTAAACTCATCGCCTGCTGCTCCTTCTTTAAGATCTTTCCAAAATTTCGGATATTGAAACAACAGCGAAAAAATCGCTGAAAAAAGTTCTTTCACTCCCATAATAATTATTGCCTAAGCCATTTTTCAGGATTCAGCTTGACACGGCCTTTCCATATCTCAAAATGAACAACTGAGCCTTCCGCCAATTTTCCAGAAAGTCCTACAAGCTGCTGAGATTTAATAAGATCGTCCTTGACCACATATAATTGGCCCAGATTAGCGTAAACGGTAAGGTATGATTTAGGATGCCGTATAATCACAACATTGCCGAAGGTCGGAAGAAATGCAATCTGAACGACTCTACCCCCAGAAACAGCTCTGACCTGAGTATTGGCAGGAACGGTTATATCAATACCGTTATTGTTTGTAACAATTTTCAGATCCTTATCCTCTACAGATCCAAATTTGCGTGCGACAATACCGTTCCGTACAGGCCAGGGAAGCGAACCAAGAGCATTGTCAAAATCCGCAGAAACTTTTTCCAGCTCACTTAACCCCTCTTCCTGCACAGTGGCAACACTCTCTTTTTCAGATATTCTGGTCTCAGTTGTTACCGGCTGTTTCGTTTCTTTTTTAGCTGTTACGGGTTCCTGGAAGCCAGGTTTTTCGTATTGTGTTTTACTGCGTCTCGCTTCACGCTGCTTTTCTTCCTGCCGCTGCGCCTCTCGTTGCCTTGCTTCAGCTCTCTGTGCTTCACGGCGCTTTGCCTCAACTTTTTTCTGCTGCCGAATCTTTTCAACTTCCACTGCCCGCTGTTCAGCAAGAATAAGAGACTCTATCCGGGATTGCAGTTGTACACGTTTTTTCTGGACGCCAGCAAGTTGTGCAGCGTATTCCTGTTTGTTTTTCTTCAGGCGATCAAGCACCACTTCTTTTTCTTTTTTACTGGTCGACCAGCTTTTCAACTGCTGTTCCTGCTCCTTGACCATTTCAGCTTTTTGCTGATAGGTTTGCTCTAGTGCAAGACGGTTGTTTTCGAGCTTCCGGGCCGCCTTCTGCAATTCATCAACATTGTGACGCACAGCCCTGGTAAAAAAACCCATATATTGTATACGCATAATGGCTTTATTTACAGAACCGGATGCAAAAACATGCTCAATATCTCGAGTTCCTCCATATTTATAGACTGAAACAGCCGTTCTCCGGAAGTCTTCGGAAACCCTGCCGTAAATCTGGCGATTACCCTCAAGTTCATGCTGCTGCCGATCGATATCCCTGTCAAGTTTTTCGAGATAGTGCTGATTTTCGCTGATAATTTTTTCAAGCATGAGAATCTGTGTACGAATATTCTCAAGTGCCTTAAAAGACTGCGATTCTTTACGCGTTGTCAAGTTCAGTTTTGACTGGTACTCATTAAGCTGTTGTTTGAGTACAGCGAGATTCTGCTCTATCGCTGTCCGCTCTTTCTTGATTCTTGATATCTCACTGTTTATCCGGGGAGCAGCAATGACGATGAAATGATTACATAACAGAAACGGCAGCAACAGAAAGAGTAACACCAATAACGACCTCCGAAGGAAAAGATGGAACCGGCCGGGTGAAACGATAACAATCATTGAAAATCCTCGATCTTATATTCAGCCGCTTTGCCAGAAAGCGGCGCCGCATAAAACATAGACAAACGTTATAATAACTTCAGTTCAAGGTAAAGGATAAAAACCTTTTCTTCGCAAACGGTTCGAAAAAAAATAATTTGTTTTTCATGACCCGAAATAATTGTAAATATCGGTTTTTTCATAAGAGCACCATTTCATGGACAAACTTGTCATAAGAGGCGGACGCCGGATCTCCGGCTGCATAACTGCCTCAGGTTCTAAAAACACCTCCTTACCAATTATTGCTGCTACACTTCTAACCGGAAACGGTACCTTTTCTCTACATAATATCCCGGATCTGAAGGATATTCTGACCTTTACCCAACTGCTTCATCATCTTGGAGCTGAAACTTCCTTTTCCGGGAACACCTTGACGGTTTCGTCCCGAAATGTGAAAAGTCTTCAGGCTCCCTATGAACTGGTTAAAAAAATGAGAGCCTCAATCTATGTGCTCGGACCGTTGCTTGCAAGGTTCGGCCACGCAAGGGTGTCTCTTCCCGGGGGATGTGCATTCGGTCCACGTCCGATAGACCTTCATTTAATGGCTATGGAAAAGCTTGGAGCCACCATCACGATTGAAACAGGGTTTATCGATGCAACGGTCAAGGGAGGCAAGCTGCAGGGAGCCCATATTGATTTCCCCATCTCTTCTGTCGGGGCAACAGGAAACGCCTTAATGGCAGCTGTGCTTGCTGAGGGCACAACTACCATCAGCAATGCCGCAATGGAACCGGAAATTGAGACCCTTTGCAAATTTCTCACAGCCATGGGTGCAACAATCAGGGGTACAGGAAGCACTGAGCTTCAAATAGAAGGCACCGATTCGCTCAATGCAATTGAATTTCATAACGTTTTTGACCGTATCGAAACAGGAACACTGCTTGCAGCAGCAGCCATAACCGGTGGCGACATTACGGTAAACGGTGTTGATCCCGAACAATTGAAAGCTGTTCTGAAAAAATTTATCCATGCAGGCTGCAGTGTTGAAACAACCGTCAGCAGCGTTACCCTGAAAAGCCCTGAAAAGCTTTTATCGACTGATGTCACCGCAAAACCCTATCCTGCCTTTCCGACCGACATGCAGGCTCAATGGATAGCGCTGATGACCCAGGCAGAGGGAACAAGCCATATTATTGACAAAGTCTATCATGAAAGATTCAATCATATACCTGAACTGAACAGACTGGGGGCTCATATTGACATCCGCAAAAACCAGGCAGTTGTTCACGGGCCTCAAAAACTTTCCGGTACTACAGTCATGTCGACCGATCTGAGAGCATCTGCCAGCCTTGTGCTTGCAGGGCTTGTTGCTGAAGGCACTTCAGAGGTATTGAGAGTCTATCACCTTGACAGAGGGTATGAGAAGATTGAAACGAAACTGAACAGCCTGGGCGCTGACATCACCCGTGAAAAATATATCGAATTTTAACAACCACCGAAAAAAGATTATTGTTTTGCATATTATCAACGAAACGTTATATTATCTGCCTCTAAAGCCAAGCATTGAGGGCCCTTAGCTCAGTTGGTCAGAGCAAGCGACTCATAATCGCTGGGTCGTAGGTTCAAGTCCTACAGGGCCCACA
>Ga0214197_1000135_pt1 | contig 32813 bp, 30 predicted proteins | sample TroBogEpilimnion_16_FD_153035 | JGI IMG/M metagenome (GOLD analysis project Ga0214197, IMG submission 153035) | Freshwater microbial communities from Trout Bog Lake, WI - 09SEP2008 epilimnion | ecosystem: Environmental > Aquatic > Freshwater > Lake > Epilimnion/Euphotic zone | place: Trout Bog... | reverse complement strand
AGTCAGCGAGACTTGGGCTGCTGGCGTATTTAATTCTGTTTGCAAACTGAATAAATAAATAGCACTCTGTCCATGCGGACAACTTGGTTTTGTATATTCTTGATTTCAAATGCAACGCTGCAAGGATGCATGGCGCCTTTGGCAGCCATCGGTACTACCGGGACTGCTGCAGCTAGCTCAGCAGGAACAACTGTAGTAGGTGCTGCAGTAGCCAACCCCATGACAGCCACTAGCATTGCCTCCTCGGTAACTACTGGAAAATCCCCCCTAGAGCATGCAGCTTCTGCAGCCACTAAAAAGGAATGCAGCTTTACCAATATCATTGGTCCCAAGCCTATTTGCGAAGAGGTAGTTCTACCTAAAATTACTGACAATAGCGCCCCACTGAGTGGACCTGCAGACCAAATAAAAGAAGCCTCTCAGCAATAGCACCTCACAAACCCTGGAATAACACCATTCAGGGACTAAAATCATCGTTTATTAGCAATAAATCACTATTGAAACGATTAATTTAGCAATGACTACTGAAAACTATTACCTCACCCTTACCTGCCCCAATAAACCTGGCATCGTAGCTGCTGTATCCACCTATATCTTTCAGGCGGGCGGCGACATTGAAGAAGCTCAACAGTTTGATGACAAAGCTTCCAAGCGATTCTTTATGCGCGTGAGCTTTAGCTGTCCGACAGATGGCAACACATTACGCTCCGGATTTACAGAAATTGCGAAGCGGTTTGAACTCACTTGGAATCTGCGTGCAGTCAAGGATTTAAAACGCGTACTCATCATGGCATCCAAGTTAGATCATTGCCTAGTAGATCTTTTGTACCGCTGGCGCATTGGTGAATTACCAATGATCATCTGCGGTATCGTCTCCAATCATCCGCGTGATGTCTATGCCAGCATTGATTTTGCTGACATTCCTTTTTATCACCTGCCCGTTACCCCTGAAACTAAGCCTACTCAAGAAGCCAAGTTATTGGAAATCGTTGAGGAATCTAAAGTAGATATGGTGATTCTGGCTCGCTATATGCAAATCTTATCCGATGATTTATCCACTAAATTATCAGGACGTTGCATTAACGTACACCACTCCTTTCTACCGAGCTTCAAAGGTGCAAAGCCCTATCACCAGGCTCATGCGCGTGGCATTAAGCTGATTGGAGCTACCTCCCACTTTGTTACTAGCGACTTAGATGAGGGTCCGATTATTGAACAGGACGTTACTCGCGTTACTCATGGCGACACACCAGAAGACTTGGTCCGCAAAGGTCGAGATTTAGAGCGCACTGTTTTATCTCGTGCATTGCGCTATTACTTGCATGACCGTGTGTTGATTAACGGCACAACTTCAGTTGTCTTCTCCGACTAAGAAATATTTGTTTTGATATTCGTTTTAGTTAAGGTCTAACCCCTGGAGATTCCAGGGGAAGTCCTCGTGCACGCCACGCTAAGAATAATTCTAGTTGCGCCATCTCTGGCGAACCATACTCATACTGTTGCGCTCTGACACCACTCATGCAGTTACGTAGTCTGCGCTGTAATGATCCCAACGTTTGCCATTCCAGACGATAAATAGGATATGCATTGGGATGACCCTGCGGTATTGGGGCGCCACCCAACTTCAAGCCCGCCCTCTCTTCATGGCATTGAGCACAGGATAGGTTCAACTGCCCCATTCGCTCATAAAAAGATTGACGACCTTTTTGTAACTCAGCTTTATTTTGAGGCGTTTCTTTAACGGAAATTGGCATTCCTTTGGATTGGTATGCGACCAATGCTGTGAGCGATAAAAGATCCTTGCTTTCGTAAGCAAGTGATGAGGTACCTTGCGCGCCGACGCGACATTGATTGATTTGACCCTCGAGAGTCTGCAACTTCCCGTTCATGATCTTTGGAAATTGAGTGGCAACTCCCCGCATAGATTTTTTCGGATCACCATGGCAACTGGCACAGGACTTATTGCTCTTGCCTACCTGTGTATCCCAAAGCGCTTGACCATCACCTACCCAAAACATGGCTGGATTAAGACTGGGATCATCTTGCATTGCTTTATTTTCTGCAGACATCAATTGATAGCTCGATTGAAGTGCTTGCTTGCCATTATCAGAGGCAGCTTCTACCTGGGGGCCGAAAAATAAGATGCTACAGCCACAAACCAGGGTGAACAGTAGATTTCTCATGAAACTGTAATGTGCGCTTGATTGATGGCCTCATAGCCATCATCACCGGACCACTTAAATTCTAATGTTCCAGTCTCGGTAGCAATCGTTGTAAAAATGATAAGGGGGTTAGCGCCAATACCAGGGTAAAAATCTGCCTTGAATACTTCGACATCGTTATAGGTGCAAGTAAAGACACGAATAATATCGCGTGGAATTAATTTCCCGCCCTCACTATACCGAAAGCCAGACTCCATATCGTGCTGTGCAATCGCACGGATCTCAATAATGGCACCTTTCTTAGCGCTCGATGGCATGGTGATAGAGGTGCGTGATGTTTTACTCATACCAACTCCGTGCAGGCAGACAGCGTGACCAAGGTCTCTGCGCTACCTCTATAAAAACTACCATTATTCATTTGCGCAATCGCCCACACAGTTTGACTATCAGCCAAGCGAACACGCGTGGTAATCTTTGCTGAACCCGAACGCGGGCTCAAGTAAGCAGTAAAGATATTGGGTAGAGGGTTACCTTCTGCAATCACATGAATTGCTTTAACGTAATCATTGGCAGTCATAGGGCTATCTACACTAACCTTCAGCACCACTAGATTACCGTTCTCTACCAAAGGCGGAATGACTAGATTGACCTTGCCGTCTTGCACTAACTTGCCACCGGTAATTTCTTGAATGGCTTTTGCTGCATCTTCCTTTTTAGCGAATGCAGTTAAAGGGCTAAACCAAAGGCCTAAAGCAAGAACGCCAAGGCTCTGTAATTGTTTAAACCAATTACGGCGACTGGTTTGATGGGTTAATGTTGGTTCAATCATGGCTTACTAGAATTTAAAGTCAATAAAAAGGCAACAACGTCTTCAATCTCTTGCCCATTCAATATGGTTTGACCCATGAACTTAGGGGCAACGCGATTGAGATGGTCAACGCTGAAGTAAGTCGGCATGATGGTATTGGGATGAAAGTAACTAGAATTCACAATTCGCGCTCTGAGTTGGGGCGCCGTATAGCGCGCAACACTAGCGCTTAATTCAGGGGCTAGATTTCCCTGAAAACGCTCCTCAGGAAATGGGCCGCTGTGACAGAGTATGCATAAGCCGGTTTGACGACTGGTAACAATACCGCGCCCGCGCAGCGGATCACCCGGTGTTGCTGTTAAGGGTTGCGTAATTTCTCCTGCAACAATGCTCACATTATTTTGTGCACTAGCCTGACTAAGATTGAGGGCAACTAGCAAGAAAACTGCCAGTACGCACCCCTTTCTCATAAATACTTCACAGTGCTTTGATAATTAAACGAGCTTAATGCCGCTATTTTTCAAAGGAACTGTGCGATAGCGTTTGCCAGTAGCGCGGTAAATTGCATTGAGCACTGCCGGAGCAGCAACACAAATAGTAGGCTCACCAACACCACCCCATTCACTGCCGCCGCCTTGGATCAAAATAGTTTCAACCTTAGGCATTTGCGATAAACGAATGGAGTTAAAGGTGTCAAAGTTCTTTTGCACAACCGCACCTTTTTCAATGGTGATCTCTTCCTCGAAAAGTGCTGACAAGCCATAGACAAATGAGCCTGCAACTTGACGTTCAATCTGCGCCGGATTAACAACATAACTAGGATCAGTTGCAGCAACAATGCGATGAATCTTCACATCGGTGCCATTAGTCACAGAAAGCTCACAAGCTGCAGCAACATAACTACCAAAGGCTTTCATTTGAGCAATGCCACGATAGACCCCGGGAGCTGCCGGCTTAGTCCACCCAATGCCCTCAGCAGCCGCATTAAGCACTGCTAAGTTACGTGGATAGTTTTTCATATGCTTACGACGGAACTCTACCGGGTCCATGCCGGTGGCATCAGCCAACTCATCCATAAAGGTTTCAATAAAGATGGCATTTTGATTTGCATTCACACCACGCCAGAATCCTGGCGGGACGTGAGTGTTACGCATGGCATGATCAATCGTGAGGTTGTCAAAGCTATAACCAAAAGCATGCTCACCCAAAGGCTCGTAACCTTGGAATGCCAAAGGATCTTTACCTTTATTAGAAGCAACTACTGCTGGGCGTACTGATGCCAAAATAGATTGGCCGGATAAGCGCACATTCAAACCTGTGACGTTTTTCTTGTCGTCAATTGCTGCCGTCATTTTGCACATCATGACCGGGTGGTAACGGCCTTGCGTCATATCCTCTTCACGCGTCCAGATCAACTTAATTGGTGTGCCGGGTATTTGCTTAGCAATATTCACCGCTTGTGTTGTGTAGTCCTGGAAGGCGCCACGACGACCAAAGCCACCGCCCAAATTTACCTTATAGACATTACACTTTTCAGCTGGCAATCCGGAAGCTGCAATGACAGCAGCCAAAGAGGCTTCACCATCTTGCGTTGGAACCCAAGCTTCGCATGAATCCGCTGTCCACTTTGCAGTAGCTGTTTGTGGCTCAAGGGTGGCGTGATTGAGGAATGGATAGAAGTAAGTAGCTTCAATCTTTTTAGATGCACTAGAAAGTGCGGAGTTCACATCACCATTGGTGTTATGGACAAAAGCATCGTCGGCAGTTAGGCCCTCTTCCAGCATCTTTTTGATGGAAGCGCTAGAAACATTGCCGTTTGCACCGTTATCCCAAACGATATTGACTTGATCCAAAGCCGTTTTCGCTTGCCAGAAGGTTTCGGCCACTACCGCAACTGCTGAGTCACCTACCTGAACTACTTTCTTGACACCCTTCATGTTCTGGGCTTTTGCAGCGTCATAGCTCTTGACCTTGCCACCAAATACTGGGCACTCTTTGATGTTCGCTATCAACATACCTGGCATCTTCAAGTCAATTGCATATACTTGACGACCAGTGACCTTGTCAGAAACACCATCAATACGATTGACAGGCTTACCGATTAACTTCCACTCTTTTGGATCTTTCAATGGCACTTCAGTCGGCACTGGTAACTGAGATGCCGCAACAGAAACTTTACCGAAACTTGTCTTACGGCCAGATGGAGTGTGAGTAATGATGCTATTAGCAGCCATACACTCTGAAGCAGGTACATTCCATTGATTTGCTGCCGCTTGAATTAACATCATGCGGGCTGCAGCTCCACCCTTGCGAACATATTGTTCTGAAGTACGAATGCCACGGCTACCGCCAGTGGAGTAGCTTCCCCAAACACCCTTACGAGCCAAACTCTCTGCTGGAGAAGGATATTCATAAGAAACTTTTTTCCAGTCGCACTCTAATTCTTCTGCAACCATTTGTGACAAGCCAGTTATCGTGCCTTGACCCATTTCAGAGCGCACGATACGAACAACCACATCATCATTCGGCTTGACAACAACCCACACACCAATCTCTGGTGTTGCCAAAGGCGCCATAGAAGTGGTGCCGGTACCCATGGCAGCATTGGCTTCAGCCATGAATGTGAAATCAAATCCAATTGCAAGGCCGGTAGCGATTGCGCTAGAGCCAACTACAAAATGACGGCGGGAGGTATTAATAGTAGTAGTCATGTTTCCTCCTTAGGCTTTGCTAGCAGCATGAATAGCTGCACGCACTTGTTGGAATGTGCCGCAACGGCAGATATTGGTGATCGACTCATCGATTTGAGCATCTGTTGGCTTTGGGTTATTACGCAACAAAGCAGTTGTTGCCATCACCATGCCAGACTGACAATAGCCACACTGTGGCACCTGATTATCAACCCAAGCTTTTTGAACTTTAGAAAGCTGTCCGCTCTTCTCCAAGCTTTCGATGGTTTCAATTTTTTTACCTTCTGCAGCCGCAACCGGCAATGAGCAGCTGCGCATCGCTTGACCTTCGAACAAAACAGTACAAGCGCCACATTGACCAACACCACAACCGTATTTCGTTCCAGTTAAGCCAATTTGCTCGCGGATCACCCATAACAATGGGGTATCGGGATCAACATCTACTTTGTACTTCTTACCATTGACGTTTAACTCAGCCATGAGTGATCTCCTATTAGTCTCTGTTCTTGTTACTTGTTCTTATCAGCTAGGCGGTATTGCAAAAACCCTAGCTTTTTCGTGTCTTTATCTTACTGAAGAAATAAGTTATTGCGATGCAACATAAATGAGTGCCTGTAAGATCGGGGCATGATTTCTGGGCTCGTACAAATCCTTCTATTTCAAAGCATTGGCGAACTTGTTTCCAAGCTTTTACTACCCACCCTTCCTGGACCCGTGATTGGTTTGGTATTACTGGTTGGATGGCTGGTTTTGCGCAAAGGAATTAATCCAGAATTAGCAGCTGTTGCAGACGGCTTTAGTCAATACCTTGGGCTGCTCTTCGTGCCCGCTGCAGTGGGGGTAGTTTTATTTCTACCGCAGTTAAAGGCAAATGCCTTTGCCATCATTACCGCCTTAGTAGCCAGTGTCATTTTGACTATTGGTTCGAGCGCCGTTGTTGTGCGCTTCTTAAGTAAGAGAGTTAGCGATGAATGAGAAACATTCCATCGTAGAAATTTGGGTATACCTCTCAGGTAGCCCGCTCTTCGCACTCTTCATTACCCTGGCCGCTTATCAAATAGGTTTGACGATTTATCGTCACGCAAAACAAAATCCTTTAGCTAACCCAGTAGCCATTGCCATTCTCATCGTGGCAACATCGATTCAACTCATTGAGATGCCTTACTCAACCTACTTTGAAGGGGCCCAGTTCATTCACTTCTTGCTGGGCTCTGCGACTGTTTCTCTGGCAATCCCGATTTATCGCGGGCTAGACAGTCTCAAGGGCAGATCGCTACCCTTGATTGCAGCTCTTTGTACCGGGGGTTTGGTGTCGATTGTGAGCGCAGTAGAGATAGCCACTCTATTGGGTGCTGATAGCAGTATTACTGGTGCAATGTATCCAAAGTCAGTGACAGCGCCAATCGCGATGGGTATTGCTGAGCGTATCGGAGTCTCACCAACTTTGACTGCGATCTTTGCTGTGAGTACAGGCATTCTTGGGGCAATTCTGGCGCCCTTTGTTTTGAATGCGCTCGGTATGAAAGCTTGGTGGCAAAGAGGCTTTGCCATTGGTATTGGTGCCCATGGTATCGGCACATCACGTGCCTTTAGCATCCATCCAGAAGCAGGCACGTATGCCAGCCTTGCAATGGGAATGAATGGTGTGATCAGCGCCATCGCTATTCCCATCATCTATCACTTATTCAATAAGTAATCTTCACAATAAGTTTAAGCGGCAAGCAAGGTGGGGATGCGTGCATGTTTTACTTTTGGTTTGATTGTTTTTCTTGCTTTCCAAAGGTCATAAGTAGATTGCTGTGCCAACCAAAGACTAGCACTACCGCCATTCTCAATACCCAGCCAGGCCTCAATGCGTAATGCCATCTCAGGAGAAATCGCAGCCTTACCATTTAATACGCGAGATAAGGCTGGACGAGTTACCCCCAGTTGTTCAGCCGCTGCTGTCACCGTAAGCTCTAACGCGGGCAGAACATCATCTCTCAAAGTGAATCCTGGATGAGGTGGGTTATACATTTTTCTCATTTTTATCACTAATGGTAATCCTGATAATTGACCAGTATTACATCTTCCCCTTCAAATTTGAATGTCATTCTCCAGTTTCCAGTCAAGAAACAATAAAGTACTTTTTAAAGCCTACGAGGGTTATGGTTAATTGATTTTCATTGCAGCATCTACTGCGTCACCCAAGACACTGCATAAGAATTCAACTTCTTTTGGCTCTGAGATAAACGGTGGGCCTACAGCAATGACATCGCCAGCAACACGCACTAGCGCACCTCTTTCAATGCAGGCCTCCAGTACCTTGAGCGCTCTTAGGCCTGGCTTACCGGGCACGGGCTCAAGCTCTACAGCACCAGATAAACCAAAGTTACGAATATCCAAGATTCCTGACTTGCCTTTCATGGCATGGAGGCCATTTTCGAGAACAGGCTCTAATGCTTTGGCACGATTAATGAGGTCATCAGACTCAAAAATATCCAGGACCGCATGCCCTGCGGCTGTTGGTATTGGGTGGCCCGAATAGGTATAACCATGAAAGAACTCAATCGCTTGCTCTTGCCCGCCATGCGAGATGATGCTGTCATAAATATCATCACGCACAATCACGCCCCCTAATGGGATGACGCCATTCGTAATTGCCTTAGCAAATGTAATCATGTCAGGCACTACGCCAAATCGGTCAGCACCAAAGTTAGCGCCCAATCGACCAAAGCCAGTAATAACTTCGTCAAATATCAACAAGATACCGTGCTTAGTACAGATCTCACGAATCTTTTGCAAGTAACCTTGTGGCGGAACAATCACACCCGTTGAGCCTTGTACTGGCTCCAGAATCACTGCTGCAATCGTATTGGCGTCATGAAGCGCAACAATCTTTTCCAACTCATCTGCTAGATGTGCACCCCAAGTAGGCTGCCCTTTTGAATAAGCCATTTGTGAGAGATTAAGCGTGTGCGGCAAATGATCTACCCCAGGCATCATCATGCTGGCAAACATTTTTCGGTTCGCCACCATTCCGCCAACAGAGATACCACCGATACCAACACCGTGATAAGCACGGTCACGACCGATCATCCGAATACGCGAGGCATTACCCATCACGCGGTGATAGCCAATCGCAATCTTTAATGCGGTATCGACTGCTTCTGAGCCGGAGTTCGTAAAAAATACTTTATTAAGACCTTCTGGAGCCATCTTTGCAATGCGGCTTGCCAAGCTAAAAGTTGCCTCGCTTGCCATCTGAAACGCCGGGCAATAGTCCATGGTTTCATATTGTTTGGTGATGGCTGCACCAATACGTGGATCAGCATGCCCCAAGGGAGAGCACCACAGCCCTGAAAGGCCATCAAACAACTTACGACCATGGTCATCGTAGTAGTAAGCTCCCTTGGCAGACTGCATGATCTTAGGATGCAGATGAAAGTAGCGATTGGGAGTAAATGGCAGCCAATAGGCCGACATATCAATCCCATTAGAAGTTTTATTTGATGCGCTCATCGATTTCTCTTGTAGTCTTAATGCAGTGATTTGCTTTTGAATATCCAATACTATATTAACCACCGAACGAATGAACCTTGAAATGACTATTACCAAATCCCTATTTCTGAGCATCTGCACTCTTTTTGGTTTATTGAGCACCGCTTTTGCTGCTAATGAAGCCGATTGGCCCAAAAAACCAATCGTGGCAATTCTTTCTTTTCCAGCCGGCGGATCCACCGATACATTCGCACGCGCAGTTGCGGCGCCTCTTGGTGAAGCTTTAGGTCAGTCCGTGATTGTTGAGAACAAGCCTGGTGCTGGCGGGACGATTGGGCTGCAAGCAGCTGCTAAAGCAGCACCTGATGGTTACACCATTCACATTAGCGCCCTCACCAATCAGTCAATAGCCTTGGCTTTATTTAAAAATCCGCCAGCAGATTTACAAAAGGATTTTGTACCAGTTGCTCTCATTGGCACCATTCCCCACCTCATTGTGGTCAATCCCAGTGTTCCCGCAAAAAATCTTCCGGAGCTGATTGCTTTTATTAAATCCAAAAAGGGGGATTTCAATTACGCATCTCAAGGTAATGGCAGTCTCTCTCATCTTGAGGCCACTTTATTTATGCAGCGTATTGGGGTAACGGGTACCCACATTCCTTACAAAGGCAGCAGCTTCGCCCTCCCTGACTTAATCGCGGGCAATACCTTAATGATGTTTGATAGCGTTACTGCCTCACTACCTCATATTCAAAGCGGCAAATTACGCCCGATTGCGATTGCCGCAGCCGAGCGCTCACCACTGATGCCTAATGTTCCAACGCTCGGACAAGATGGCATGAAGCAGTTTGATGTAGAGAACTTTTATGCGATTTATGTTCCCAAAGGGACGTCGCCAGCAATTGTTAGCAAACTGGAGCATGAGATTCGGAAAATTCTGACCAATCCAGACTTTAAGTCTCGCATGGCAAACCAAGGTATCCATCCTCAGTTTGCAAACTCAGAGAAGCTTTCTGAGATTACTGCTAGCGAGGCAAGCAAGTGGGAGAAAATAGTGAAGTCCGCGAATGTTAAAGTGGACTAATTAATCTCCAATCCTTGAATAAGTAAAGCCATGATTATTTCGCCTCCATTTGGTGGTGGTCGCGCCCCAGTACTCGCCAGAAATACCGTTGCGAGCTCGCAGCCCTTAGCTACCCAAGCGGGTATTGAAGCGCTTCAAAATGGTGGCAATGCAGTGGACGCCGCACTAGCTACAGCGATTACCCTCACTGTGGTTGAGCCTACGATGAATGGGCTAGGGGGTGATGGGTTTGCGATTTTGTGGGATGGTAACCAAATCCATGGACTCAATGCCTCTGGTCGTGCGCCTGCGGCTTGGACGCCCGAGTATTTTGCGGGCAAATCTGCCATGGACCTCATTGGTTGGAATACCGTCACTGTTCCAGGTATGGTGGCAGGTTGGATTGCGCTATCTAGAAAATTTGGGAAGTTACCTTTTGCGCAGTTATTCAAGCGAGCGATCGCTTATGCAGAGAACGGCTTTCCTGTTTCTCCAGTCATTGCACGTCAATGGCGCGAAGCCATTCCGATTCTCAAAAATCAACCAGGCTTTAGTGAATCTTTTTTAATTGAGGGTAAAGCACCTCAAGCTGGACAAATCTGGAAATATCCCGCACAAGCTAAAACCCTTAAAGAAATTGCTGCTACTGAAGGCGAGTCTTTTTACAAAGGTCCCTTGGCCCAAAGCATGGTGGACTTTGCACAAGCATCAGGCGGCTGCTTCACGATGCAAGACTTTGCTGACAACCAACCCGAGTGGGTTGAACCCCTCGCCTTTGAATATGGTGATTACACTCTTCTTGAAATCCCACCCAATGGCTCAGGTATTGCGGCGCAGATGGCGCTTGGTATTTTGCAGGCAGCCAATGTCAAACAATATCCTGCTAATTCAGCACAACGCATCCATCTACAAATTGAAGCAATGCGTCTGGCGTTTGCTGATGCCTATGCTCATGTATCTGATGCAAACTCGATGACGACTGCAGTATCTAGCTTGCTAGATCGTGATTACTTAGCAAGTCGCGCTGCACTGATTGATCATAATAAGGCCGGTAGTTATGGTCCTGGGGACCCCCACTCTGGCGGCACTGTCTATCTTTGCGCCGCTGATGAGTCGGGCATGATGATTTCGTATATTCAGTCAAACTTCAAGGGCTTTGGATCTGGCGTGGTTGCTCCTGGCGGTATTGCATTCCATAACCGCGGCATGAGCTTTAGTTTGGTTGACGGACACCCCAACCAAGTCGCCCCTGGTAAACGCCCTTTCCACACGATCTTGCCCGCTTTTTTAACTAAGGATGGTAAGCCAGCAATGGCGTTTGGTGTGATGGGTGGCAATATGCAACCCCAAGGCCATATTCAGTTTGTGATGCGCTTTGTGGATGAGTACCTCAATCCGCAAGCGTGCTCTGATGCCCCACGTTGGCGTATCGATGATCTAGGCAAACTCACTGTAGAGGCTGCGATGCCACAAGGTGTTGTCGATGGACTTAAAGCCATGGGTCATGAAGTCGCTGTGCAGCCTGCTAACAGCCTTGACTTTGGCAGTGCTCAAGCGATTGCTAGATTGAATGAAGATCCTGATTCTGCTTATATTGCTGGTAGTGATCACCGGCGGGATGGATTAGCAGCTGGCTTCTAAGGTAAAAATGAATTTTTTGGTAGCTAACTTACCAGTCCAGATCACTATCCCCTGGATTTGAAAATTCAGCAATTGGTAAATTGTCATCATCCATAGAGATAGCTCTAGCGCTTTCTGACCAACCTACCCTTACATTCTTTTTAGATTGTTGTAGCCCTGCCGTATTAAAACTTGCCAGGCGAAGAAGTTCATATTTTTTCACAGTGATTGAATTCATTTTTCGCAATAATAAAAAGATGGAAGACACTTCAATTTTAATTTAGAGCGAGCATCAACTTTCTGGGATAAATTCCTACCCTCCTATTGTGGACATTGGTGCTCTCATTCATTTTTGAGTTTACCTATTTGATAAAATATGTATATACATATTTTAGGTAAGCGCATGCAAAATCTAGTTATCAGTCCATAGATCCAAAGAAAGCTGGAACTAAAGCACGGTATAAGCCGCAGCGATGTTGAGCAATGCTTTTTAAATAGAACACGCTCCTACCTTTTGGATAATAGGCTAGATCACCTAACAGAGCCTCCAACTGAATGGTTTATCTCCGAGAATAATCGCGGAATATTAATAAAAGTAGTTTTTGTATTTGATAGTGGACTCATTTACCTAAAAAGCGCATTTCTGCCAAATTCAACAGAAATTCGTATATACAATACAATATCACTAACTTACTGAAAGTGTCATTTCTATGGCATTCACAAAACATAAAGATTGCAAGCGAGGAAAGCGATGATCGCAAAAATGAAGAAAGTAAAAGCCCATAACACCGCTGATGCCTGGGAAAGCGGTGAATTAGGTAGGGATATTAAATATGCTAGAGCTGTAGATAAAAAACTGGCGCCTCAAGTTGATGAAGCCCTTGGTCTGCAGATGATCTCCATTCGTTTAGAAAAAGACTTGATTGAGTCATACAAGCTCTTGGGTACAAAATATGACATGGGATACCAGCCTCTGATGCGCGAAGCTTTAAAAAGATTTGTTGAGGGTGAATTTAAGTTGATAGCTAGCGAGGCGCTTGAAAAACAAAAAGCATCCAAACCAAAACTAAATGCAATCAAAAGAATCCGGAAAGCAGCCTAAGATCCTATTTTGAAGGCAAGCAATTCATATAAAACCGCTTGATCTCTTGATCGCAGCTGACATCTCTGGGTTCGATCGGTCGTTGCAAAGAAATACCCTCAATCGTTTTGCAACGACTAAGCGCTACATAGACCTGCCCTGAGGCAAAGGCGCCTGAAGATAAGTCCACTTTGACTTTATCAAGCGTCTTACCCTGACTCTTATGAATAGTCACAGCCCAAGCAAGCATCAATGGAATCTGCACATAGGTACCAATAATGCTGGGGGAGATTTTTCCAGACATCATGTCGTGATCGTAGCGATAAGACTCCCACTGATGTCCAGTGACTTCAACTGTATTTGAGTATGGTCCGTTTTGGACCATGACTTTGATCTTGTCTGGAAGTAATTCACGGACAACACCAATCGTACCGTTGACCCAACGCTTCGGAAATCCCGGATCAGTAGCCGTAAACATGACCTTGGCACCCACTTTTAAGACTAAGTTATTCGGGGAGGGTAAATTACGTTCATCGACATTGAACTTGCCGGTGGTTTTACCTGCATAAACCTTACCTTCAGCAGTAATGGCTCGCAACCCTGCTCCATTAATCTGATCGGCCCGAGCATTAGTCGTTGTAAGAGTAATAGTCTGCTCATCAACCTCCGCATCTTTTCGATAACACTGAGCATTGAGGGTATCAATGGCTTCATCCACATCATGGTTGATTCGGATACGGTTAAGCAGGCTTGCAAAATGCTCATCCTTTTGACGGAAGATCTTTGATAGCTCAACCATCGTCACATCTTTGCGATGCAATGCCATTGCGCAGAAAAAATATGGCCCTTCATAGCCGCGATCCGCAAGTACTTGCATATCCGCACTCGAAACAACAGGCGGCAACTGAAACAAGTCACCTACAAACATCACCTGAATACCACCAAAAGGCTGACTCTTATGTGGGCCGTTAGCGCGCAAAAATAAATCCATCGCATCAACTACATCTGCTCGCACCATCGATATCTCATCAATGATGAGCAAACGAATATCTTTATAAAGTCGCTTATCTTTTAATGGCTTGATATCTTCTTCGGGGAATATCAGTCGTGGCGGCAATCTAAAGAATGAATGAATGGTGACACCCTTCACCTGTAATGCAGCAACACCAGTTGGAGCAACGACCACTACGTTACCTGGAATGTGTTCACGCAAATAACCAATTAAAGTGGTTTTGCCTGTACCTGCCTTACCGCTCACAAAGATATAGGGATCATGGCGGTCAATGGCTTCGATTACCGCCTGGTAATCTGGGGTGATTTCGATATCCGAAGGTTCAGTAGCCGGCTTTATCATGCTAAATTGATTTGTATTATGGAAGAAATGTCAAAAGGCTCCAATTCAGGAGCCTTTTGTGAATTATTTGGGGCGAACGACGGGGCTCGAACCCGCGACAACCAGAATCACAATCTGGGACTCTACCAACTGAGCTACGTCCGCCGTTGTAGAAGGGAAGATTATAGCCTTTTTGGGCAAAAACCTGCCAAAACAGTCTTATTCTGCCGTTTCCAGCTCAAAAGCAGCCCAATCTCCAAGGCACAAGCTGGCATCAAGAAAGAAGTCGGCGATGGCAGCTTTACTCTGCACTTTAGCTAAAGCATGGTGATCGGAGAGTCGTTGACGCCAGTAGCGAGAACCCGCCCTGCCGTGGGCCAGCCCTAAAATATGCCTTGTGAATGCACCGATATAAAAAGGCTTATTTTTAGATCGACATTCATCAAACCACGATTGCACTTGCTTTACCAAAGCAATCTGAATGCGATGCCATTCGGTTTCGCTAAACAGATATCCCGCAGCATCCCCATTCGTGTTGATCAAGTCATCCCAACCTAACAGTAATGCGGGAAAATGATAGGCAGCCCTTCCGACCATAAAGCCATCAAAGTCATCCCAATGACCTGCGATTTGTTCATTCGTTTCTAAGCTGCCATTCAGCAGTACTTTGAGATTAGGAAATTGCTTTTGCGCATCTAGTCTCAGCTTTTTAGCAACTTCATAACGTAACGGAGGTTTACTACGATTCTCTTTTGGCGACAATCCTTTGAGTACTGCATTGCGAGCATGAATCGTTACCTGGCTTGCCCCTGCATCTGCCACCGCCAAAATAAAATCAAGTGCAAACTGATAATCTTTTTCAGAGTTAGCGGCGTCCATTGAGTCCAAGCCCAAGCGATGCTTTACCGAGATCGGAATGCTGACTGCATTCTTCATCGCTGTCACGCATTGAGCAACTAAATTGGGCTCAGCCATCAGACAAGCTCCAAATGCACCGCGTTGTACCCGCTCGGATGGGCAACCACAGTTCAAATCAATCTCGTCATAGCCCCACTGCTGCGCCAACTCAGCAGACCTTGCTAAATCGTTGGGCTCAGAACCCCCCAGTTGCAGGACAACAGGATGTTGATCTTGTGAGTAATCCAAATGACGTGGTACATCCCCATGCATCAATGCCCCCGTGGTTACCATCTCGGTATAGAGAACAGCCTCCTTAGTCAGCGCGCGATGAAAAGAACGGCAATGGCGATCGGTCCATTCCATCATGGGGGCAACTGCTAGGCGTTTCTTAGGGGGATTTGTCATGAACTTCAATTCAGTAGCGATTTGAGACCATTTTAAATGCATAAGGGCAACCGAAGTTGCCCTTGATTTGAGTTAAAAGATCTAAGCTACTTACTTAACTTTGCTTCCAATTCCACGGCTAGATCAAGTGCCCCCATATAGCCGGACTTCAGATGGCTTGGTAGATCAGGGTCGCCGACCATGGATCCAAGTGTTTCGACCAGACTGTAGACGATGCCTTTGGCTGCACCTATTGCAATAGTCTTATTGGCTACTGCTTCATCAATATGGTTTACAGCATCCAAGAAATAATCATGGCCTGGCAGCCCGTCTGGACCTAGCGCCTCTTTGGTTTCTTTACTCATGTTCGCTATCCTTATTGCTCTTAGAGCATTTGATCTACTTTATAGAAAAACTTACGTGCATACGCCAGAATTTCTTTATCCGTAGGATGGTCAACGGTTTCAACGCCAACAATCTTTTCAGCGATCTTAGCATCATGGTGATGGGCATGCTTAATCAGCTCCAACTTTGCTGAGCCAGGCCCAAGAATCAAGATTTCCTTGGACTCATTCACTGCCTGAAGCACAGAATGGAGATATTTAGAATCCAGGGCTGCTCTACCACTACCAACTTCATTTGCCTTGTGATGCAAATGGGTGTGAGTAGATTTACTTCTAATGATTTCAGCTTCGCTAGCATCTGCGCTCAAAAACATGACATGCGCTTCTTGATGGTCTATCCAAATAACGGCGTGATTTAATGACATATTCTTCCTATTATTTCTTCCTATTATTAATAATGACTACCCTTTCAGGATACTCCAGACCCTTTGATTATTTATGTCAGAATTTGATTTAAGTCATCATAAAGCCTGCATATTTAATGCTTATACTCAATTAAAGACAATAATCTCCCTAAAAGACCATGAGCAAAAAATCTAATGCCTTCTTCCCCATCAGACTGATTACCTTTTCACTCTGTATTTTAGGTCTCATTATTAGCGTAGCTATTCATATGATGGGAGTAATCGATTGGCTTGCATTACTTATTTTTGGTTTTCTAACAGCATTGGGTACTTATGACTGTCTTCAAAAAAGACATGCCATTTTGCGCAATTACCCTGTTTTGGGACATATGCGTTTTTTACTGGAATTCATCCGCCCAGAAATACGTCAATACTTTATTGAAGGAGATAACGACAAAACTCCTTTCTCTAGAGAACAAAGGACCCTGGTCTACTCACGCTCAAAAGCGGTCGCCGATGAAATTCCATTTGGTACCACTCTCGATGTCATGGCTCCTGGTTATCAATGGATTAATCAGTCCTTAATGCCAACCCATTTACCAAACCATAATTTTAGAGTTGAGATTGGCGGCAAAGACTGTATACAAAAATACTCTGCCAGTATCTTTAATATCTCTGCAATGAGTTTTGGGTCCTTAAGCGCCAACGCAATCATGGCATTAAATCTAGGGGCAAAAAAAGGTGGTTTTGCGCATGACACCGGTGAAGGCTCTATCTCCCAATACCATCGCACCCATGGTGGTGACCTCATTTGGGAAATTGGCTCAGGTTACTTTGGTTGCCGCAATGAAGATGGGAGTTTTAATGCAGACAAGTTTGCCCAAAACGCATTAGATCCCCAGGTCAAAATGCTAGAGATCAAGCTCAGTCAGGGCGCTAAACCTGGACACGGCGGGATATTGCCGGGACCTAAAGTCACCGCTGAAATAGCAGCTGCTCGGGGAGTAAAGGAAGGTGAAAGCTGCATCTCCCCTTCCTCTCATAGTGCTTTCTCAACCCCTATTGAAATGATGCACTTTATCAAACGCTTGCGTGACCTTTCTGGCGGTAAACCGGTTGGGTTTAAGTTATGTATTGGCCATCCCTGGGAATGGTTTGGCATTGTTAAAGCTATGCTAGAGACCAATATCTATCCAGACTTTATTGTTGTCGACGGCTCAGAAGGCGGAACCGGTGCTTCACCAGTAGAATTTACCAACCATGTTGGAACGCCTCTCCAAGATGGTTTGCGCTTAGTTCATAACACTTTGATGGGCACTAATTTGCGCGAACACATCAAAATTGGTTGTTCAGGAAAAATTATCAGCGCCTTTGATATGGCTGTTGCCTTTGCGCTGGGGGCCGATTGGTGCAATAGTGCCCGTGGTTTTATGTTCTCGGTAGGCTGCATACAAGCACAGGTTTGCAACACAGGCTTCTGCCCTACTGGTGTTACTACACAAGATCCGCAACGCCAAAAAGCACTTGTTGTTCCCGATAAGTCAGAGCGCGTCTTCAATTTCCATAATGAAACCCTTAAGACACTGAAAGAATTAGTCGAAGCAGCCGGTTTACATCATCCAGGTGAAATCGATGCGCCCCATATCGTTCGCCGCATTAGTAAAAATGAAGTTCGTCTACTCTCTTTTTTACTCCCCGAAATGCCCAAGGGTCTGTTACTCAAGAATGAAGGGATTGATCCGTCACTGAATTTACCGAGAGTATTCGAGTTGTACTGGCATAAAGCACAAGCGAGTAGCTTTGCTGCCCTCAAGGATTAGGGCTCGCTAAAACTCCAGTTTTTGCTGACTGGCAAATGATCTCATCTGTTTTGTAATGGGATCATCAAAAGCGATTTCCTTAGCGAGTAATTGCAATGGCTTAGAAATATCTAGTTCATATTCTTGATATGGCGTCAGGATTGGGTAGATCTGATCATGCTTGATTGGTGCCCCCAACACATTGAGGTGGCACCTCAATTGATGCTTCTTACCACTTCCAGGTGTTAGGCGATATTTAGCCCAAGGTTGATTGATTTGAATAAGCTCAATAAGCGTGTCCGTATTAGGCTCACCTTGAACCTCTTGCATTTGCAAAAAATGCTCCGATTCTTCTATTTTGCTTTGATAGGTCATCGGCAATCTCTTAATCAGAGTATCAGAGTATGGTGCAATCGCTTCATAGACCTTCTTCACAACACGATCGCGAAACAGATTTTGGTATTGCGCCCTCTCATCAGGATTGACTGAAAAGATCACTAGGCCTGCAGTATCACGATCAATGCGATGAATGGGACTTAATGTTGGAATGCCGGTTTTTTTCTTGAGTCGATTGAGTAAGGTTTGATGTAGGTAAAGCCCACTAGGTGTGACTGGCAAGAAATGCGGCTTATCAGCCACCAGAATATGTTCATCTTGAAAGAGAATCTGTTCCTCAAAGGGAATCTCTGGTTCGCGCGCCAACCTTCTGAAGTACATCAAATGGGTATTGGGCTGATAAGGATCTTTGGCTGAGAGAGCCTCCCCTTCTATATTTAGGATCAGTCCTTCGTTAAATCTTTGCTCCCACTCAGTTGCCGTAATGTGTGGAAACTGAGTAACAAAGAATTCAAGTAAATTGGAATGTGTTTGATCAGCAGGTAAAAATACCCGTGATGCTGAAACTCCTTCTGAATTAACCTGAATGCTCATAGCGCCCCATGGATTGGAGCCCTATTTTAACTACTTGGCTTGGCCGAACACAGGATCACGTTTTTCTAGGAATGCAGTAATACCTTCACGGTAATCACTACCCATATAGACGTTCTTGCGCAAGGACTGAAGATGCTCGAATACCGCAGGGTTCATCACCGCAGCATCTGAGAGCATTTGTGCCTGGGCTTTGAGCACTGAGTTCGCTTGTGGTGAGCGCGATGCAATCGTTCTCGCCATTTGATAAGTCTTTGCCTCCAGCTCACTTGATACATACAGGTGATTGAGGATGCCAATCTGCAACGCACGGTCGGCGCCTATTGGGTCTGCTGTTAAGAACATTTCTTTAACGACATTCAACGGCATGCGTGACATGAAATGCAAAATACCGCTCGCAGTATAGGGAAGGCCTAACTTTGCAGGAGTAATCGCAAAGGTTGAATCATGATCTCCCATCGCAATATCGCAACTCATAATTAAATCGGTAGAGGCACCCCAAACCGATCCATCGACCATCGCAATCACTGGTGCCCGAAAGGCACGTATTGATTTGAGCAACACCATGACAGGATCATCGGCTGGCAAAGGGTCACGCTCAGACCTTGGTAACTCCATGACATCATGACCAGCTGACCAAACTTTATTCTTTTGATCCGATCTGAGTACTAATACCCGAACATCTTCTTTGCCAAATACCTCGAGCGCATGATGCATCTCTTCAATCAAGCATTCGCTTAGGGCGTTGCGTTTTCCGTAATGATTGAAGCGGATGGTAGCGATTAAATCTGCCTGCTCAGTTTTAATGTATTGATAGTTCATTTTATGTTTACGCCCTGTCTTCGCCATCCATCCATTAGGCAGCAATCAAGATATCTCCGATTTCCATCTTTTCCCACCAAATGAACGGTAGTAGATAAACGGGCTCTCCTGTACTTTGCAAAATCTCTAATGCGCCGTCATTCGTTTTATTGGCTTCATATTTGCCTGGGTGCAATGGATAACAGCCATTATCAGTGCCATCATTTCTGCGCATTCTGGCGATGATATTTCGAGTGATATAGACAACCATATTTACCTCTCTTGAAGAAAGTAGATAAAGACCTGTACTCTTAACTTATCCCCTTATTAATAGGTCAAATTGCTGGAATGCCCTGTTTTTGTGGCCTTTTGCCCGATAATGGGCATAGTGACTGTTGGCGCACTAAACTTGTGCGCCGCAATAATGCACCCTTCTGGGGAACTTATAGACTTTAGCCATGTCAATACACGCCGCCCTGCATCACGTTACTGAATATGACTATGACCGCTTGGTCGAGCTCGGTCCGCAGGTAGTCCGTCTCCGCCCAGCTCCCCACTGCCGCAGTCACATTCTTTCTTATTCACTCAAAGTAGAGCCAGAGGGTCACTTTGTGAACTGGCAACAAGATCCTTACGCCAACTACCAAGCGCGTTTGGTTTTTCCTGAAAAAACGAAGAAGTTCAAAGTAACGGTTGATCTGGTTACCGAGATGGCGGTATACAACCCATTTGATTTCTTCTTAGAGCCTGATGCAGAGAATTATCCCTTTACATATAACTCTGATCTGAAAAAAGAATTGCGCCCTTACCTCGGAAGAATGCGCAATGCAACTTTGAATAAGTATTTCAAAACGATTGATCGTAGTGAAATGCGTACGATTGATTTTTTAGTCAAACTAAATCAACAAGTTCAACAAGATATCAATTACCTCATTCGCATGGAGCCAGGCGTTCAGACTCCCGATGAGACTTTGGATTTGCGCAGCGGCTCATGCCGTGATTCTGCATGGTTGATGGTAAACCTATTACGCTTATGTGGCCTGGCCGCACGCTTTGTATCGGGTTATTTAATTCAGCTAAAGCCAGATGTCAAAGCACTGGATGGCCCTAGCGGAACAGAAGTTGATTTCACTGACCTGCATGCATGGTGTGAGGTATACCTGCCAGGTGCTGGCTGGATCGGCTTGGATCCTACCTCTGGTCTCTTTGCTGGTGAAGGCCACATCCCGGTTGCCTGCACTCCAGAACCTTCTGGTGCAGCGCCCATTGAAGGTGGCGTAGATCCTTGCGAAGTGGAATTCAAGCACACGATGGAAGTCACTCGCATTTACGAGTCTCCGCGAGTTACTAAACCATATACAGAAGATCAATGGCAAGCAATTGTCGATTTAGGTCACAAGGTTGATAAGAAATTAGAGGCTGGTGATGTACGCCTCACCATGGGTGGTGAACCTACATTTGTTTCGGTCAATGGTCGTGATGAACGCGAATGGAATGTCGATGCACTTGGACCCACTAAGCGAGGTTATGCAACCGAGCTAGTGGAGCGCCTACGAAAAGAATATGGCGATGGCGGCTTCTTGCACTTTGGCCAAGGCAAATGGTACCCAGGGGAACAATTACCTCGCTGGGCTCTTTCCATTTACTGGAGAGCGGACGGCCATCCCATTTGGAAGAATCCTAAACTCTTTGCCGATGAACGTGATCCCATCATGTATACCAGCAAAGATGCCGATAAATTTGTACGTACCCTTTCTAAAAATTTAGGACTAGCAGATCAGTTTATTGAACCTGCTTATGAAGATGTCTTTTATTACCTCTGGCGTGAATCAAAACTACCAGTCAATGTTGATCCATTTAAGTCCAACTTAGATGATGAGATGGAGCGCACTCGTCTCAAGCGTGTGTTTACTCAAAAACTCGATTCTGTGATTGGCTATGTTCTTCCAATCGAGGCAGATCAAGGTCAAAATTACTTTGATACCCAATGGAAAACAGGCCCCTGGCTTTATCGCGATGATCGCCTCTATTTATTGCCGGGCGACTCTCCAATGGGCTATCGCCTGCCATTAGATTCCCTTCCCTGGACTAGCAAGGCTGACTACCCCTACATGATTGAGCAAGATCCCTTTGCTCCACGACCACCCTTACAAACTGCTGCGCCAGTCATTCAGCAGCACCAAGGTTTAGACCAGAGTGTTTCTGGGTCCCCTGCTGCATCTAGCATAGGCAATCCTGGTCCCTCTATGAAATCATCAGGCACTGGCAAAACAATTTGGAGCCAATCTCAGGAAGTGCGTCATCCACAACGCCAAGAATCTGCAGCCTGGATTACTCGCACCGCACTCTGTGTTGAAACACGGGACCCAATGCGCTCTAACGGTCCCGATGCAGAGAATGAGCATGGCGGTAAAAATGGCGCCCTCTATGTTTTTATGCCGCCGCTTGCACGCTTAGAAGACTATCTCAATTTATTAGAAGCAGTAGAAGCTACCGCCGAAGAATTGCAATTCCAAATCGTCATCGAAGGTTACCCTCCTCCAAGAGATCCTCGCCTCAAGCTCTTGCAGGTGACTCCTGATCCAGGTGTGATTGAGGTGAATATTCATCCGGCGCATAACTGGAATGAATTGGTTGAGCATACCGAATTCCTATACGAAGCTGCCTTTGAATCCCGTTTATCGGCCGAAAAATTTATGACGGATGGTCGTCATACTGGCACTGGTGGTGGCAATCACTTTGTAATGGGTGGTGCAACTCCAATTGATAGCCCTTTTCTACGAAAACCAGAACTCTTAGCGAGTTTGATTTTGTATTGGCATAACCACCCTAGCTTAAGCTATCTATTTAGCGGAATGTTTATTGGTCCTACGAGCCAAGCGCCACGGGTTGATGAAGCGCGCAATGATCAACTCTATGAACTTGAGATAGCACTTAAAGAGATTCATGAGAATCGCAAGAAATATGGTTCAAGCATGCCACCATGGTTAGTTGACCGTACTCTGCGTAATATCTTGATTGATGTAACTGGTAATACACACCGCAGTGAGTTCTGTATCGACAAGATGTACTCGCCGGATAGCCAAACCGGTCGCTTAGGGCTACTAGAACTGCGTGCTTTTGAAATGCCCCCACATGCGCATATGAGTATTGTTCAGCAATTACTTATTCGCGCTCTGATTGCCCGCTTCTGGGATGAGCCCTATCTTGCTCCCGCAACTCGATGGGGTACTGAACTCCATGATCGCTGCCTCTTACCGACTTTCATCAAAATGGACTTTGATGATGTAATCGAAGAAATGCAAGGTCACGGCTATGATTTCAAGCCCGAATGGTTTGCGCCGCATCTTGAGTTCCGTTTCCCACTTATTGGTCAAGTTCAAACGATGGGCACTGAAATCACCTTGCGCAATGGTCTCGAGCCATGGCATGTGATGGGCGAAGAAAGTGCTGCTGGTGGAACTGCGCGCTATGTAGACTCCTCGATTGAACGTATTGAAGTGCGAGTTACTGGACTCAATCAAAGCCGTTACACAATCACCTGTAATGGAGAGCCCTTGCCCCTTCAGCCAACGGGAATTGCTGGCGAGTATGTTGCTGGTGTGCGCTATAAAGCCTGGAACCCACCATCTAGCCTGCACCCAAGCATTGGGGTACATGCTCCCTTAGTATTTGATGTGATTGATACCTGGATGAAGCGCTCAGTAGGCGGCTGCCAGTACCACGTGGCTCACCCGGGCGGACGCAACTATGACACCTTCCCAGTAAACGCCTATGAAGCAGAAAGTCGTCGTCTTTCGCGCTTCTTCCGAATGGGCCACACACCAGGATTGGTAGAGGGAGTTGCTGCGAATATTGAGCTAGCAGCGAGCAAAGAGTTTCCATTTACGCTCGATATGCGTCGATGAGACAATAGCTTGTGGAATCCTCTCAAGCCAATTCTTTGAAATCTACCCCTAACCCCTCTCTGGTGGAAGAGATCGCTCGCCTGGCACCGAAAGCCAAGCAGGGTCATTTTGATGAATTACGCGGCAACTCATCTATCCTCCTACCGCACTGGAAAACATTCTTTGAGCAGCTAGAGCCCTCAGGACTTTCGGATTTAGATCAACGCACACTCGAACTGAACCGCCAAGTTCGCGATAACGGCATTACCTATAACGTCTATGCCGATGAATTCGGTCCACAGCGTCCATGGTCCGTTGATTTATTTCCCCTCATCATCAGTCCAGAGTCTTGGCAAGAAATTCAGTCAGGTGTTCTACAAAGAGCGCGATTGTTAGAGGGAATTATTAAAGATATTTATGGCTCGCAGACCTTGCTCAAAGAAGGATATATTCCCCCTGCTTTGATTCATGGGCATCCAGGTTACTTACGAGCTATGCATGGCGCAAAGCTCCACAATCGCAAGCACCTCCATATTATTGCGTTTGATTTGGCTAGAGCACCTGATGGTAAATGGTCTGTCTTGTCACAGCGCACACAAGCACCATCTGGCTTAGGCTATTTATTAGAGAATCGCAATCTGATTGCCAGGCAGTTTCCCAGCGCCTATGAGCATATGCAAATTGCTCCACTAGCAAATGCCTATCGAGATCTGATTGACGCCCTCAAACTAGAAAGTCCTGCTGGCGCTAATGCACATATTGCACTCCTCACGCCCGGACCTTATAACGAAACCTATTTTGAGCATGCATACCTGGCTCGCTACTTAGGTTTGACGCTGGTAGAAGGTGGCGATCTTACTGTGCGAGATCAAGGTCTTTATCTCAAAACTGTGCGTGGCTTAGAGCCCGTTGATATTTTGCTAAAGCGCTTAGATGATGAATTCTTGGATCCACTGGAACTTCGCGTAGATTCCACTTTAGGCGTCCCTGGATTATTGCAAGTGATTCGTGCTGGCAATGTCATCCTTGCTAATGCTCCAGGATCGGCTTTCTTGGAATCACCCGCATTGCTGGGATTCCTGCCAGCCATTAGCGAAAAACTATTGGGGGAACAAATTCAATTGCCAGCCATGGATACTTGGTGGTGTGGTGAGAGAGTGGCATTAGAGGCAGCCATTCCCAATCTGAGTCACAGCACTATTAGACCTACCTATCCTAATGGTTCTGGACATCAAAATTATGAATCGGCTTTAGGTGGCGACCTCTCACAAGCGCAACTAGATGAATGGGTTGGTCGCATCACTCGCAAACCAGATGAACACACCGTTCAAACCTATATTCCTCTCGCTCAAATGCCCACATGGCTCAATGCATTTAACCTCAACGATGCTTCTTTGGTTGAGCCACACTCTTATATGTTGCGAGTTTTTGCCCTCAGCAATGGTCCAGATAGTTGGCAAGTATTACCAGGCGGTCTGGCGCGTATTGATGGCTCTGATTCAGGTATCGCCTCGATGCAAAGGGGTGGCAGTAGCGCTGATGTTTGGGTCCAAAACAATCAACAGCAGGAGAGAACAGAACCCCATCCTCAACATGCCATCCAGACAAAAGAATTAGTTATGCGCAAACGGATGGTTACTAGTCGTGCAGCTGAAAATTTGTACTGGTTTGGTCGCTATACAGAACGTAGTGAAAATATCTTACGACTTGCCAAACTCTATCTAGAAAATATCAATAGTGAATACACCCCTTCTAGATCCCTTTGGGCTTGGCTAGAGAAACTTTCCCACCACTATGGTCTGGTACCCGAAGGCGTCCCAAGCAACCTGGATCAAGGGGATGTTCGTCATCGTATTTTTGAGAGAACGCTCATCAACTCACTCAATGCCTCAGAAAATGTGACTAGCGTCGGCTATAACCTCAACGCAATGAAACGAACTGCATCAACAGTTCGAGAGCGACTTTCTCAAGAACAATGGAGCACTATCAATCACTGTATTGAGAGCTTTGAAAAAGACTGCAATAAGGCAACCACCTTCCAAGACTTCTCATCTTCTTTGGCGATTGACGCCTTAAAGCAAGCGAGCAGCGCTTTAGCGGCAATTACTGGCGCCCAAACAGATCGCATGACACGTGATGATGGCTGGCAACTTCTCTCGATTGGCCGACATATTGAGCGCTTGTCTTTCTTGACTACCGTATTAGATACCGCAATTGAGATGGGTCTGCTATTTAATCCCAATACTGATAGCTCTGGCTATACGGCACTCCTCAATTTGTTTGACAGTACGATTACTTTCCATGCGCAGCATCAACAAAGCCGCGAGATTGCCCCACTTTTAAGTCTTTTGGTTCTGGATGATGAAAATCCACGCTCTTTAGCCTGGGTGAGCAAAGCGTTGCGCGCCAGACTATCGAAATTAGCAGGCACTGAACGTAACAATCCAGACGAGCTCACTCGTAGCGTGACCAATCTACAAGATTACGATTTATTGAACCTCTCCTCGGCAGATGGCTTTGGAAATTTCTCTGATTTAAGAAGGTGTCTTCTTTCTGTTTCTAATTCCGCCTGGAATGTATCTGATGAAATTAGCGCGCGCTACTTTAATTTAATACATACGAATGAATATAGCGTTCAGCTATAACAATTACCCATCATGCTGCTCGAAATTACTCACGACACCCATTACTCCTACGATCCCAACGTAGAAATAGCGCAGCATTTTGCCCATCTCAAGCCGGCATCCACTGGATCGCAACAAGTCTTGAAGATGGAGATACAGGTCAATCCAAAGCCGGCGTGGTCAGAAGAAAATTTAGATAACTACGGCAATATTTGCACATTCTTTTCACTGCAAAATAGACATAGTGAACTTTCCATCGTTGCCAAATCTTTGATTGAAACTAATGGCAATGTATATATAGGCCCCAAACCAGAAGATACCCCTCCATGGGAAGCGGTTCGAGAGTATTTTCGCTATCACTCCAATACTAAATGGGATGCTGCTTCAGAGTTTTTATTCACCTCCCCATTTATTGCTCTACGCCCTGAGTTTGCTGAATTTGCCAGAGCAAACTTTACAAACGGCAGACCAATTCTAGAAGCAGCAATTGATTTAACACAGCGTATCTATGGTGAATTTCATTATGTCAGCAAGAGCACTGATATAGGAACTCCAGCGCTCGAGGCTTTAGCAAAGCGCGAAGGTGTATGCCAAGACTTTGCACATATCTTAATTGCCTCATTGCGCAGTATTGGCCTGTCTGCCAAATACATCAGCGGCTATATTTTGACTAAGCCGCCTCCTGGACAAGCTAGACTGATTGGTGGAGATGCATCCCATGCCTGGGTATCTGTCTATGTGCCGAGCATAGATGAAAATGGTCAGCTATCTTCAGGTCTATGGTGCGATCTAGACCCAACCAATAACCGTTGGGGCTATGAAACGCCAGGCGAAGATTATGTCCATCTAGCGCAAGGTAGAGATTATGCCGATGTCTCCCCTATTCGTGGCGTCATCCATGGTGGCGCTGATCACACACTAGATGTTGCTGTAACAGTAATGCCTATTGAGTAGTCCTCAGACTTATTGAGGTGCCGAGAAGATGAGCCTGATTTTCTCACGCAGCGTTTTCTTCTGCGCAACCCCTTTAAGCAACTGCTTCCAGACATTAAAGACAACGTTGACAGGATTTTTGGAATAGTTTGGGTGCGTTAAGCCATAGACAATCTCAGTATTGGCATCTTCTGCAATATAGGTTCCAAATATTCTGTCAAAAATCATGAGGATCCCCCCATAGTTTTTGTCTAGGTAGGCAGGATTACTCGCATGATGAACTCGATGTGCTGATGGAGTATTAATAATGCCCTCTAGAAAGCCCAATCTTGGAATCAATTTTGTATGCAACCAGAATTGATACATTAGGTTAATGGAGAGCATGGTGAATACCTCGATTGGCGAGAAGCCAATCAACACGAGGGGAAAGAAAAACACCCAAGTAAAGGAAAGAAGCGGCAACCAACCTAAACGGTAGGCTGCTGAGAGCGTCATTTCATTTGGCGAGTGGTGAGTACTATGTGTTGCCCACATCAGAAATACCTCATGTGAGGCGCGGTGATACCAGTAGTAACAAAACTCCAGACCTAAAAATAAGGCGGGGTATCTCCACCATGCTTCAGGCACTGTATAGATCCGATATTGCCAAATGAAGCTAGCCATTACACCCTGAATCAATAATCGATTAATAATGCCGGTGATCTGATGCCCTATTCCAACTCCAAGCGAGGTGGCACTTTCAATCCAAGGGTAGGATTTACGATAACGCCACTTATAGAGCAGCGATTCTGCCAAGATGGCAAATGCAACCAAGGGTAGGAAATAAATGAGTTGCTTGTTATTGAGGAACTGTTCCATGAAAATATCTTAGCGCAGCAATCCAGAATTTATTTCTTTAATTTAGCTAAGGCCATGGCCATCGCGTTATTCATTGGTGCAGCCTGCCGTCTATCCTCCTGGGGCTTTCTAGACTCATTAGATTTAGGCTTATTAGCAACCCTTTGTTTTGGGCTTGAATGGGGGTCTGGCTTAGGAGCCTCATCTGAAAGGCGCATAGTTAAAGCAATCCGCTTACGCTTCTCATCCACCTCAAGCACTTTCACTTTGACAACCTGACCTGCCTTGACTACAGAATGGGGATCTTTGACAAAGGTGTTAGATAGCGCAGAGATATGAACTAAACCATCTTGGTGAACGCCAATATCAACAAACGCCCCGAAGGCAGCAACGTTAGTCACTACGCCTTCAAGAATCATTTCGGCCTTCAGGTCGCTTATTTTTTCCACACCATCTTTAAAAGTGGCGGTAGTAAATTCAGGACGTGGATCGCGGCCTGGTTTTTCTAATTCCTTGAGAATATCGGTAATGGTTGGGACGCCAAACTGGCCATCAGCGTACTTTTCTGGTGAAAGAGATTTCAATAGATTGGCATCGCCAATAACCTCTTTGACGCCCTTCTGAATATCTTTCAGAATCTTTTCTACCAATGGATAAGATTCAGGATGTACTGCAGAAGCATCTAAAGGATCTTGTCCATTCATGATGCGCAGAAAGCCAGCAGCTTGTTCAAAGGTCTTATCGCCAAGGCGCGGCACGCTCTTGAGCTCCATTCTGGACTGAAATGCACCCTTGCTATCGCGATAAGCCACAATACCTTCGGCTACGGTTGAGCTTAATCCTGAAACTCTCGCAAGTAAGGGCGCTGAGGCAGTATTCACATCAACTCCTACTGCATTCACACAATCCTCCACTACTGCCACTAGAGATTTTGCCAACTGGGTCTGCATCACATCATGCTGATATTGACCAACACCAATTGATTTAGGATCGATCTTCACCAATTCTGCCAGAGGGTCCTGCAATCGGCGGGCAATCGATACCGCGCCGCGTAAAGATACATCCATGCCTGGCAATTCTTTTGAGGCATATTCGGATGCAGAATAAACCGATGCCCCTGCTTCAGAGACCACAATCTTAGTGAGACCTAATTCTGGTTTTGCTTTAATCAGATCTTGTGCGAGTTTGTCGGTTTCACGAGATGCAGTGCCGTTTCCAATCGAAATTAAGCTGGCTTTATGCTTCTCAGCCAATTTAGCTAAAGTCAGCAGCGATCCTGTCCAATCATTTTTTGGTTGATGCGGATAAATCACATCGGTATCCACTACTTTGCCTGTGGCATCGACTACCGCCACCTTCACACCAGTACGCATACCTGGGTCTAGGCCAATGGTTACTCTTGGGCCAGCTGGCGCAGCCAGCAGAAGATCTTTTAAATTGCGCGCAAAGACATTAATCGCTTCAGTCTCTGAGCGTTCACGTAAAGCAGTCATCAGTTCTGACTCCAAATGCAAGGAACACTTCACACGCCAAGTCCAACGCACCGTATCAGCTAACCAAGCATCTGCTGCTCGCCCCTCATTTTTGATCTTAAAGTGATTAGCAATACGCATTTCACATGGATTGTGCGGAGCATCCCACTTGGGCTTTTCTGCTTCAGTATCTAAACGCAAATTCACCATCAGCATTTGCTCACGGCGGCCTCTGAACAAGGCTAGGGCACGATGTGATGGAATCGCCTTAATCGGTTCAGAGTAATCAAAATAATCTGCAAACTTCTCACCCTCCTGCTCTTTGCCAGCAATAACCTTGGACTCCACGACGCCATGGTCTTGCAAGTAGACTCTTAAGGACTGAACTAGGGCAGCATCTTCTGCAAAACGCTCCATCAAGATTTGACGTGCGCCTTCCAGAGCAGCTTTAGTGTCAACTACCCCCGGATTATCGGTTTCATCGATCTTGAACGGCTCTTTGATATATTTTGCTGCTTCGGTTTCGGGATCCAGATTTGGATTAGCCAGCAAGTCATTTGCTAACGGCTCTAGACCAGCTTCCAAAGCAATCTGCGCCTTCGTTCTGCGCTTAGGCTTATAGGGTAGATAGAGATCTTCCAGGCGAGTCTTATCTTCAGCCAGCATGATGGCCTTGAGTAATTCCGGGGTCATCTTGCCCTGCTCCTCAATCGAGGCAACAATCGTTTTACGACGATCCTCAAGCTCACGCAAGTAGCTTAAGCGTTCTTCGAGTAAACGCAATTGCACATCATCTAAACCACCAGTGGCTTCTTTACGATAACGAGCAATAAAGGGAACGGTAGCACCCTCATCTAGCAATGCTACTGCTGCAGCTACTTGGTTTGGTTTGGCAGAGAGTTCTTGGGCAAGACGTTGTTCAATTGAAGGCAGCATAAAGACTTATAGAAAGATACATAAGGGGTTCGGCAAACCCAAAAGATAGAGAATAAACTATCGAACATCCTTTAATCTCAAACTTACATCCAAGAAATTCCAGATCAAAGTAATAGTATTTAACCTTACCCGTGGCTACGACGCATTAAGTACCAACCCATCAATGTCGGCCAAATATTTACATCAAAATCTAGTCGTGCTGCGGTCTGCTCCCATTAGCAATCCCATGCCCATTTGACTATTAACAGCAGCGCGCACTATTCTTGACAACTCACGTACTCCTGGTAAGTGCGCATTATCCGTCCTGGAAGCTAAGACTAAATCACGATGCAAGCCTTCAATATCCAATGTAAGTGCGTGCAACTCATTCTTATTAATTTCCTCAAAGAATGCTGTGGAGGGTGCAATCGTAATGCCCTCACCCGCTTTGACTAAACTACGAATGGTCTCAATAGACTCTATTTCTGCGATGATCTTTAGATTTAGCTTTGCACCCGCCTGAAACCGGTTCATCAGAAACAACATGCCTGGGGTTAGGATTAAAGGAAGGCTTTCCAGTTCCTCAAGACTGCTCAGCCTTCTCCGGGGAAGATCGCTCCTAATACCAACAAGGCACAATGGCTCTGAAATTAATGACGTTAGGTGCAACTTATAAGAGGGTAATGGGTTGGTCAAAATAGCCATATCGAGCAATCCCGTTAACAAAGAATCGTACAGGCGAATACTGCGCCCCTCAATAAGCTTCAAATTAATCTCTGGTAACTCGTGCAGGGAATCAGAGACCACCCTTGGCATCAAAATAGTTGAGATGGTTGGGCTTGCGCCAAACACTATTGACCCTGTTGGCTTTAAACCTTGACCCGTGATTTGATGTTTGGCCTGCGCAACCTCGGCAATAATCCGATTGGCGTATTGTAAAAACTCCCTGCCAGAGGCAGTCAACTGAACCCCTCTGGCAAAGCGATTGAATAAGATAGTATTTAACTCCCCCTCCAGTTGCTTAACGTGTCGGGTTAAAGCAGGCTGCGCAATACCTAGCTTGATGGCAGCGCCTGAAATATTACCCAATTCTGCTATGGCGACAAAGTATTTAATGCTACGTAATTCCATCGAATAAAACCCCGTCTATTTTCTAGCGATAACAATTTGTTATAGCTTAACTTATAAAAAAGGTATTTGCACATAAGTAATTAATACATTTAAATGCATCCATAACTAAATAAATACAAATAGGTGGAGGAGACACTCATGCCGAGCTTACATAAGCTGCTAGCAGTCATTGCTATTTCAATCGGCGCCAGCCATACAGTCTGGGCACAAAATTCGGGTGGGTATCCAAATCGCCCCATTACCGTAATAGTCCCTATGTCAGCTGGAGGAACTGCTGATCTAGTGGCACGCAATTTAGTACCCGTGTTAACCGAAAAGCTGGGTCAAAGTGTGATTGTGGATAACAGAGTTGGGGCCAATGGTGCCATTGGTGAGGAATATTTCTCTCGCACAAAGCCAGATGGCTACACCCTAATGATTGAGTCAACCTCAATAGCTACAAATCCCTGGATGAGCACCTTAACGTATGACCCTAGGCGTGCATTCATACCGGTCATTCAGATTGCTGCCGTTCCATTGGTGCTGGTGGTAAATACCAATAAAGTCAGCTCTCAAAACGTTAAAGAATTTATTGCGCTTGCTAAAAAGAATCCAGGGCAAATCAATTACGCCTCATGGGGTAATGGTGGAATCGCCCACTTTGCCGGAGAAATATTCAAAAGCATAACAAAAACTGATATTACGCATGTACCCTATAAATCGACCGCTCAAGCATTAAGTGATACCTTAGCTGGACAAGTCGATGCCATGTTTCCAACATTACCACTAGCCATGCAACACCTAGGCGGAGGAAAAATTCGAGCGCTTGCCCTCACCTCGCCAGTAAGATCGCCAATGGCACCTGATATTCCTACGATGGCAGAAGCAGGGGTTCCGGGCGTGGAGGTTGAAACTTGGTTTGGCATCTTTTTACCAGCAGGCACCCCTCAAGATATCGTTAATAAGATTCAACTCACTACCCAATCCCTCCTCACGAACCCTAGCTTTAAGTCTCACCTTGAAAAACAAGGGTTTCGCGTGATTGGTGGTACGCAGGCAGAATTTAATAAGTTCTATCTCGCAGAAATCGAACGCTATGGTCGTATTGTCAAAGAAGCAAATTTGAAATCAGGTGAATAATTGAACTCCAAACAAATCCAGGCGAATGACACTGTTGAAGCAGTCATCTCCAAAACCAAAGCTGCGCGCGCATGGCTTGACACTAGCAACGAAGATTTG